>Ga0137433_1000434_pt1 | contig 22646 bp, 23 predicted proteins | sample EasRivERMZT840_2_FD_102335 | JGI IMG/M metagenome (GOLD analysis project Ga0137433, IMG submission 102335) | Soil microbial communities from meander-bound floodplain in the East River, Colorado, USA - East River MetaG ERMZT840_2 | ecosystem: Environmental > Terrestrial > Soil > Floodplain ...
GCCGGCCTTACGCAGCTTTACCGAAAGGACACGGTTTACCTCGATTCTCTCCAATCTTCGATACCGCTCGCGCCTTGTTTTGGAACGTGCCGGAACGACGAATAGCGCAGATGATTGATGACGGGCACCAGTTCGAGTCTTACGTCAAGAGGTGCGAACCACCTATTGGTTGGGAGAGCGAGCAAACCATTGATTTCTTTCGATTGATTGGACTGATCTGGAATTCGTACGAGCTGTACCGCAGGAATATTGCAAAACTTTTGGCTGACGCCCCGTTACAATGCTGCCTGCAAATGATCGATAATGAATTTAGCTCCTTAATGAGTGCGTACCGCTGCGAACTCATCAAGCGATGTTTGCTTCTAAGAGCAAAACTTCTTCGAGAGGCAATATCGGAATTCAGCACGGGAGAATCAGCATCATGCCACTAACACAATTTATCGAATGGCTCGGCTTAAAGAAGAACATTCAGGCACCCGAAGGCGTACGGGCGACTTTTCTTCTTAAATTCGATGATTTGCTGGTGGGGACTTTGTCCGTCCGCGGTGGTGAGTGGTCGTTTGAATACTCTGACGAATTCAGAAAAACCGATCTGTTGCGACCTATCGTTGAATTCCCTGATGTTCACGCAAAGTACACAAGCAAAGAACTGTGGCAGTTCTTTGCTTCGAGAATTCCAAGCTCAGAACAAACTGAAGTCGAAAAGATTCTGCAGCGCGAACATATCGAAGAAGATGATGCCGTAACTTTGCTAAAAAGATTTGGTAGACGAACTGTTGCCAATCCCTTCCACTTAGAGATCGCCGCATAAGAATCCACACACTGCGTGAAACGCATCGAGATCACGTCTCTCCAGAGCGTCGTCCTATTATGAATATTCTTTAGTCATGATCGTGCCCGGCTCGACCGGGTACCGCATGAGCGCCAGGGCGTAATGCAGGATTCGCATCTGGAAGGCCGGATCGTTCGGCTTGCCGAGCGAGGATCCGGGTCCGAACGGTTTCGGGTAGAGGGCTCGCGGTGGACCGGCAGGTTCGGATTCATTCGGTGAAACGGTGATCAGAACAGTAGAGATCCCCTGCGTTTCGATCGCGCGTTGTATCGTGACGACCGTCCGATGGCATAGCGGTCAGCCGCCGGTCAGCACAACGATCGAGGGCCGCATTTTCATAACTGCTTCCGCAATCTCCCAGCTCACAACTTCCTTTAACTTGCGCAACTCCGTTGTGAGTCCCATCGATATGTGATTCTCCGTCAGGCTTGCGATATCGCCCGCGGCGACCAATTCGCGCAGACGGTCCAAGGGAAACATGATGTTGGGATCCTGCGCGCCCTTTGACGTATCGAAGTGGCCCGGTACGAAACGGATCTTGCTGGTTTCAGTGTCGGTTGGAATCAGCCGGAAGCTGAGATCATTTTCGCCGAAAGGCTGCATGCCCTCGACGTACGCTCCTGACGTACTGACGAGGGCAATGCGGCAATCTTTCAGTTCGCGCTTCAAAGGTGTGTACGGTATGCAGCTGCGCGAGAGTTCGAGCATCATCCCTCGATTTTCTTGAGTTCCTCAAACAACACCGAATTCTTCGGTTGGTCGCCGATCGGATGGACATCGATATAGCGGATAATCCCTTTCTTATCGACGATGAACAGCGCCCGTTCGGTAAAACCCTCGGCCCGAAGAACGTTGTATTTCAGTGCGGTCACGCCGTGCGGCCAGAAATCACTGAGCAACGGGTAAGAAATGTTCCCAAGCGATTTCGCCCACGCTTTAATGGTCGGCATTGTGTCGATGCTTAAGCCCAGGACCTGGGCATCATACCGGGCGAACTCGGACAGATCTTCCTCGTATGCCGGCATTTGAACGGTTCAAACGGGAGTAAAAGCCAGTGGGTAGAACGCCAGAACGACGTTCTCCTTGCCCCGGAAATCCGAGAGTTTCACATCGGTGTCGAGGTGAGACTTCAACGTGAAATCCGGAGCTTCCTCACCGACCTTCGGTGCGTTGACGCTTTTAGCCATCTGAATCTCCTGAGGTCGATTTTGAACTCCAGCGAAATACGGTTATCAGAACTATCATATTATCTTTCGCGAACCGGATGAAGATTGCACTCCTCGGCGCCAATGGACAACTCGGACAAGATCTGCAGGAAGCGCTGCGCTCGTATGACCTGCATGCTTTCACCCGAAACCATTTTGACGTGACCGATCACTCACGGACACGCAGCGCGCTCATGGACATCGCTCCAGACGTCGTGCTGAACACAACTGCATACCATCGAGTCGACGACTGTGAGACCAATGCGGCTACAGCGTATTCCGTCAATGCGCTGGCCGTGCTGAATCTGATCCGTGTCGCAAATGACCTGGACTCGGTTCTCGTGCACATCAGTACGGATTACGTTTTCGATGGGAGTTCGCGGCAACCGTACACGGAAAGCAGCCAGCCATTTCCGTTGAGTGTCTACGGGAACTCGAAACTCGCCGGTGAACTTCTCGTTCGGACCCTGTCAAAAAAGTTCATCCTGATCCGAACGGGCGGCCTCTACGGAACAGCAGGCAGCCAGGGCAAGGGCGGGAATTTCGTTCAGACCATGGTGGCAAAGGCTCAGCGCGGCGAGTCGATCCGCGTGGTGGACGACCAGGTCGTAACACCGACGTACACTGTCGACGTTGCGCACCAACTCGCGCGGCTCATGCCTGCCGAACAACTCGGACTCTTCCACATAACGAACGAGGGGTCGTGCACCTGGTTTGAATTTGCGCGTGCGGTTTTCGAGTTGTCGGGTATTGAAGCGAACCTGACGCCGACCACATCGGACGCCTATAAACTGCCTGCCGCCAGGCCGGCAAATTCTGTCCTCGAGAATGCGCGCCTTAAAGAATTGGGTCTGAATCAAATGCGGCACTGGCGGGAAGCGCTCGCGGCTTATCTCGCATCAAAGCGATGAGGTCCAGGCTCCTCACATTGCCATACCTGCTGTTCCTGCTTCCTTTCGATCTGATCGTTGCTCTCGCCCTCTGTGTCTCTGCACCTCTGTGGTTAAGAAAACACAGAGCCACAGAGACACGGGGCGCGGATTCGAGCAAGGTCACAATCGTTATCGTGAGCTGGGACGGAAAGCATCTCCTCGAAGAATGCTTGCCGGCCGTCATCGAAGCGGCAAACCAGAGCGGCGGCAATCACGATATCCTGGTCGTCGATAACGGCAGCACCGATGGAAGCGTCGAATTCATCCGGCAAAGTTTTCCATGCGTGCGCGTTCTTGCCCTGGATCAGAACTACGGCTTCATCGGGGGAAACAACCGGGGAATCGCGGCCGTTCAGACAGATATCGTGGTGCTCCTGAACAACGACATGATCGTGGACCGAGCGTTTCTGCGGCCGTTGTTGGACGGGTTCCACGATCCTTCAGTCTTCGCCGTCACCTCGCAGATTTTCTTTGCCGATTCCGGCCGTCGTCGTGAAGAAACCGGCAAGACTCGCGCGCGATTCGAGAATGGGGCCTTTTATCACTGGCATGATGACATCGGCGACGACGACGCGCGCGCAACGATCCCGGTATTTTGGGCCGGCGGCGGCTCCTGCGCGATCGACCGCAGGAAATACTTCGAGATCGGCGGGTTCGACTCTCTTTACCGCCCGTTTTATGTCGAAGACGTCGACCTCTCATACCAGGCATGGAAGCGGGGCTGGAAATGCCTGCTTGCGCCGGCGAGCCGTGTCGTTCACAAACACAGGAGCACGACACGAAAATTCGGGCCGGACTTTGTGGAAAACACGATCCGCAAGAACCAATATCTCTTCATCTGGAAAAACGTGACCGACATGTCCATGCTCCTGGAGCACGTGGTGAACCTGCCTCGTCTCCACGCTCGCGCCATCCTGAATCAGACTCCGTCATTCGAAGTCCGCGCATTTTTTCGCGCGCTCCTCCAATTGCCCGAAGCCCTGCGACAACGCTTCTACAGCGCGGGCCATTACGTCTTCAGCGATCGCGAAGCTCTGGCGCGGAGCCAAAAGGACCGGCTCTAAAGCTGATGAATATCCTGGTCGTCACGCCATATCCTCCGGTTCTGCATCAGCACGGAGGAGCCGTGCGCATGTTCCACAACATCCGCATCCTTTCGCAGAAACACAGTGTGCGAGTCATTTCGTTTGTGGATAACGACCAGGACCGCGACCTGCTCAAGTCGGTGGAGCCGATCTGCGAGTCGGTGACCGCGGTGAAGCGCCTTCCCGATTTCGGGGGGCACTGGTTTTCACTAACACCTTTTACGATCCGGGAATTTGATACACCTGCCATGCGCAAGGCAGTGGATGACGCGTTCCGGACGAAGCAGGTCGATGTTCTTCAGTGCGAGTATCAACAAATGGGCCAGTACAGACGCGCCGGCGTGTTCTCAATTCTCACAGTGTTGGAAACGTATTCGGACAATGCATACCGGACTTTCCAGGCCGCCTCGAACGCTGTCGAAAAGCTACGCCTGTTTTCCCGATGGATGGCGCTCTTAAACTATGAGATCTCGACGTGTAACGCGTTTGATCGCGTCGTCACCATGACAAACGAAGACGCGGCGTACCTTCGCTCCTACACGCGGAGCGCGAACATTCGAGCAATTCCAATCGGCATCGACGCCGAGTATTTTCAGCCCCCTCGGGATGGATTGCGGGAAGGGCCGGTTCAAGTCGTTTTCCTGGGAAACTATCGTCATACGCCTAACGTCGAGGCAGTTCGATTCCTGCTCGAGGAAATTGCGCCCCACTTTCCTGAAATCCAGTTCGTGATTGCCGGTTCGTATCTTCCGGCCGGAATGCCGGAACCGCCGAACGCGAGTTTCCCCGGATACGTTGCCGATATGCGCCGGCTGTTCGATTCCCGGAACACGATCTTCGCGGCGCCGCTGTTCTCCGGGACCGGACAGCGCGTGAAACTGCTCGAAGCCTTCGCTATGGGCGCCGCCGTGATTACGACTACGGTCGGCGCGGCCGGATTCCCCATCGTAAGTGGACAACAGGCGTTGATTGCGAATCATGCTCAGGCATTCCGGGAAGCCGTGTCCGCGGTGGCGTCTTCTTCGGAATTGCGTTCGAGCCTGGGAAATCGAGGGCGACAGATGATCCTGAACGAGTTTTCCTGGGATAAGATTGGCCCCGAGCTCCTGTCGTTGGTGGAAGGGCTGCCAACATGATCATCATGCGCGCGATCTCATTTGTTTACCGGTTCGTTGCACTTCTGTTGAAGGTCGCTTATCTGGAAGCCAATCGTGACGCGTGAGATCGATGTTCTGGTTGTGCTGTACAACAGCGCGAGGTTCATTCAACCACTGCTCGACAGCCTTCGACGTGTCACGATACCGGTCAAGCTCTACTTCCTTGATAACTCCTCCACGGACGAAACGGCCGAAAAACTCGCGGCGGCGCTTCCAGCGATGGGAGTTCGGACCTGTTTCCTTCGTTCGTTAAAGAACAATGGATTTGCCAGGGGAATGAATCTGCTGGCCGCTCAGAGCACCGGAGAATTCATGTTCATGTTGAATCCGGACGCCGAACTGGAGGAGGGATGCCTTGAGCGCCTGCTCGATCGCATACAGAACGAACCCTCAATCGGTATGGTTGAAGCCCGCCAGCAGCCGCGAGAGCATCACAAGGCGTACGACGGAAAAACCGGCGAAACAACATGGTGCACGGGCGCAGCCGTGCTGATTCGGAGAAAGGCATTCGACGACATCGGCGGATTTGATGAACGGCTGTTCTTCATGTATTGCGAGGATGTGGATTTGAGCTGGAAGTTCTGGTTAAGCGGATGGAAGTGCCTCTATGTACCGTCAGCTGTCGTCCGTCATTACAATCAGGACATCATCCCGGGAAAAAAGAGGACGGTCGAAAACTACTTCAGCTTCCGGAATTCTCTTTTCCTGTTTTACAGATTTGGCTGTTGGAGCGAGCGGCGGGTTCTATATAATTTCCTCGTAAGTCGTTTCATTTCCGGCGATTATTCATTTCGTAGCAGAGTCTTATACGCGTTTGCTTTTGTGGATCACATCCGATATATTCCGTACCTCTTCCGAACCAGACACCTTTGGTGTGCAAGACGCCACCCGTGGGTTCGGTTTGAGCAAACTTCGTTAGCTGACTAGGCGCCCGGCGAAGCGCAAGCGCGATCGCGCGCAGCCGGAAGAATGGGGATCGCGGCTCTGTCCTGCCAGGCCGGCTGCAATTAGGGAACTGAATGTCGAAGGTTAGTGTCGTCATTCCAACCAAAAATCGGTCGGCGTTGCTTGCCGAGTGCATTGAACGAATCGAGTCTCAGACGATCCCCAGAGACCAGTACGAAGTCATTGTCATCGACAATGATTCCTCCGATGAAACCCGAACCGTTCTGGAACAAAAATCAAAGAGCTATCCCAACCTGAAGGCCGGTTTCCAGGAAAAGCGCGGCGCGGCTGCAACGCGAAACGCAGGCCTGCGGCTGGCAAAGGGTGATCTGATTCTGTTCATCGATGACGACGTTCAGGCCGAGCCGGGATTGATCCAGGCACATTTGGATTGTCACCGGCATTACCCGAATGCATCGGTGATCGGCGCGGTCAGCATGCCATGGGGAGATACTTCGGACCCCTTCCTTCGCTATCTTCGGGACCATCGGATCCTCAATCCGTACACGCCGTCCAAAGGCCCGATCGATTTTTCGTACTACCACACGTGCAACGTCTCGACTCCGACGCAGATGCTTCTAACCGTGGGCGGCTTCAACGAAAGCTTCGACATCTACGGCATGGAGGACATCGAACTAGGCTATCGCCTGCAGAAGGCCAACTCCCGCATGGTGTTCGCGGCGGATGCGCGAGCCGTTCATTATCGCTTCCCCGGTTATCAGGACTTCATCGAACGATCGGAACAGGCAGGTTATTCGCTGGGTCAACTGATACGACTACATCCGGAGCTGAAAACACGGTTCGTTGAAAGCAGCCGGTTTGCGCGGCGCCTCAAAAGCGTTCACTCCCTCTATGGATGGGCAGCCTCGGCGCTGTCTCCATTCGTCAGGATGCTCACGAACTGGGAGAATACGCGTGGAACGGGCTCACTGACCTGGTTGATGGACTCGCATTATGCCTGGTCGATCCGTTATCACTTCTTTCTCGGCTACCATCGCTATTCGAAAGACCGGCAACGGCCGCACCGCGAACTCGTTACTCCGATCCAACCGGCATTGGGCAAGGAGTATCAGATAAAAGCCAAGGGCGAACTCTAATCGTTCTTCACCGACTATGAGCGGAGCGAATGCAAGCCCGGAAGGGCGCAGCCATCAGAGATGAGCCAGCAGAATCTGCCAGCGGCGCGGAAGGATAAGGCAGTCACTCTTCAAGGTGAGTTCTCGAAGAAGCTCGTCACAAACACGTTCTTCAATTTTATCGGGCGTTCATGGAACTTTCTCGTCGCTCTGCTTCTTACGCCGTACGTCCTCGCGCACCTCGACGTTCAAGAGTTTGGAACCTGGGTGGTGCTGAGCATTTTCATCAGTTCGTTTAACCTTCTCGATTTCGGGCTCGGTTCCTCATTCGTGAAGTACGTCGCCGAGTACTACACGCACGGCGACTTCGACCGCATTAATCGCGTCCTGTTTTCCGGGCTCGTCTTTTACGGCGTCCTCGGAACGTTGCAGATCACGTTTGGTTTGATCCTCGAAAAGCCGCTGTTCCGGCTTTTCCATGTACCTGATGCCTCCGAGGCGTACCTGTTCGTGTTGTTGTCGTGTGCCATGTCCAATATGACAACGATGTTCCTGTCCGTCGTCGAAGGCATGCAGCGGATGGACAAATCGAATTCGCTGAAGATCAAGATCAGCATCGTGAACGCCCTTGGCACCATCCTGTTTCTCGAAACCGGTTGGGGAATGCCGGGTCTCGCGATGAACGCGCTCGTGAACGCGGGCTTCGCAATGGTACTGACGTGGTGGACGCTCAAGGGCATGGCCGGCCGGCTTTCGCTGGGCTGGTATTTCGACGCCAAACTGTTGCGAAGCATGTTCGCATACGGCATCAAACTACAGGTGAGCCAGGTCGGCGGCCTGATCTGCTTTCGTGTTGATAAACTGATCGTCTCGCGCTTCCTGGGTATCGCTGCTGTGTCCTTCTACGAGGTCAGTTCGCGGCTGACGTCGTTCATGCGCGCTCTGCCGCATGTGATGATTTCGGCGCTGATACCGGCGACTTCCGAACTTGATGCCAGAAATGACCGTGCCCGAATCCTTCAGACGTACCTGCTGGTTTCGAAATACGTCGCCATGGTCACCGTCGCGATGGTCTGTTTTCTCGTGCTGGAAGCCCGTTCGGTGATTACGTTCTGGCTCGGCGCCGGCTTCGAAAATTCTGTGATCCTGGTACAAATCCTGGCGATCGGATACGGAGCCAATGTCCTGGGAGGGGCCGCGAGCCAGACCGGCGCAGGTGTCGGCCGTCCGGAGTTCGACATGCGCAGCATGGTGCTGCTTTCCGTCTTAAACCCGATTTTCAGCATCCTGCTTGTCTGGCGCTTCGGCGCAGCGGGGGCCGCTGCAGGTACGACGCTGGCGTTCGTGATCGCGACCGTTTATCTGCTGGTGACATTCCATCGGGATTATGTGGAAGACTCCGTCCGCGCTGTCCTTCAGGACGTTTACGTGCGGCCGATTGCAGCCGGCGTTTTCGCGAACCTGGCTGTGCTGGGCTTTCACGAGCTCACACCGCAGCTCGTCAGTTGGGAGACTGTCCGGTACCTCGTGCCGATAAAAATCGTCGCCGATTTCGGTATCTTCGCGCCGATTTACATCGTTCTTCTGGTCACATTCCGTCAGATCACGGCGATTGACTGGAACAATTTCATTGGTTTGATGTCCTTCGGTTCCGAGTTCCTCCGCCATCCCTTCCGCGAGCGGGTAAAGATCTACCGGTAGTTCGTCTTTTTCAACGTTCCCAGAGTCTTAGATTGTGAGGACAGAGTTTGAAGCTTGGCGGGTTAAAGCCTGTCGATGACCGAAAGATCATCGAACGAGTTCTCAAGGGCGACACGGATGCCTTCAACTTGTTGGTCCGGCAGTGGGAAAAGCCGATCTACAACTTCATCGTAAGGATGATTGGCGATCGGGACGAGGCCATGGACCTCTGCCAGGACGCCTTCATGAAGGCATACCGCGAACTGGATACCCTGAAAGATCTCGATCGTTTTTCGGCATGGCTGTACCGGATAGCGCACAACACGTGTTTTTCGAAGCTCCGGAAGGATCAGGGCAAGACCTTCGTCGAGTTGCAGCCGGAAACACGCGCGGCCAGGTCGTCGATCGAGAACCGGCTGGCCGTGGAAAAGGCGCTGCAGAATTTGCCCGAAGATCAGCGCGAGGTCGTCGTTTTGAAGGTGTTTCAGAACCTGAAATTTGAAGAGATCGCGGCAATCCAGGATGCTCCGGTCTCGACCGTGAAATCACGGCTGTATATGGGATTTGAAAAGTTGAGATCGATCCTGGGATGAAAACGGAAAGCAGGGCATATGTCACACGTAACTGAAAAGCTGGCGGAGTTCATCTTCGAAGAACTTCCGGAATCCCAAATGGCCGAAGCCAAACGGCATCTTCAGGATTGTGCAAATTGCCGGGAACAGGTTGACCGGTTCCAGCAGACACTATCCATGATAAAGGCGGATCCCGATCTCGAACCACCTCGCAACATCGTGTTCGAGTTCGAGAAACCGGTCCGGAGCCGCTTCTGGCGATGGTTCCCCGCCGCAACAGCCGTTGCTGCACTGCTTCTGCTGACCGTCGCGCTGGCCACGGGTGTGCAGGTTCACTGGCAGGACTCACAATTGACGATTGCCTTCGGCGAGACGACTACTACGACCCCGGATGCGACTCCGACCGCCGACGTTGCGTCGGACATTCAAAACATGAAAGCGTCTCTGGCCCTGCTGGAACGCAGGCAGGAAGCTGTTGAACGCGACACGCTGGTGATTGCCACCAGAATTCCGCCGATTACTCGAGGCCAGCGCTCGCCCGAAGGAGATTGATGTATATGTTGACGAAGCTTTTCGCCCTGCTTCTGTTAGTCGCAACGCCGCAGACCGACACTTTCAAAAAAGAGATGTCTCCGCTGCAGTCATCGGTTGATGGGCTCCTAGGGTCCACAGGATCGCAAGTCCTTCAGCGATCACGTGCCGCGTACATCGAGGGATATGGAGTTCTCATCAGCGTGGAGATTGCCTTCGAAGGTTCGCCGGGAATATTCGGTACACCCAGGAAACCGGCCGAGGTACGTGCAGTCGTGTCGCAGCGACGTAAAGATGTTCAGGAAAAACTGACGGCATTTGTGAAGCAGCGGGTGAGCACAACCGACTCGATTGGGCCCTCGGACTCGCTCGCCATTGTCATTCACGTGTTGAACACGACGCCGGCAGACATTCCGAACCTGCCGGTTCAAATCGTGATGTCCGCTAAGAAAGACTCTCCTCAACAGGTGGCGTTCCGGGAATTCTGATGAAAACGCTGCTCGGCGCGGAGATCAAACCGATCGGAGAACTGCTGCGCAATCGGGGCCTGATTTCCGATGAAGACCTGAAAAACGCCCTCGCATTGCAACAGGAACGGCGCGAAAAGCTGGGCCGGATCCTCGTAGACCTCGGTTACGTTTCCGAGCGCGACGTCGTCAGCACGCTGAGCGATCAACTCGGAATTCCCGTTTTCACCGATGAGTTCCCGGCTGTTCCGGTGGAGCCGGCGGCGTTGCCATATCGCTTTCTGCGAACGTTTCGCGTCCTGCCGGTTCATGTGGAAGGCAATGTCCTGTCTCTGGTCATGGCAGACCCCCTCGATACCGAAACACAATCCGCAGTTCGTCTTCGGACATCTCATGACATTCGAGTTTTTCTGGCGGCCGAATCGCAGATCGCCGAGGAACTGGAGCGTCTCTACGGAGGAGAAGACAGCCCCGAACAAAAGCTCATTGAAACCCTGGGCGAAGGATTTTCGACCGACGACGAAAATATCGAACATCTGCGGGACCTGGCTTCGGAAGTTCCAGTTATCCGGATGGTCAATCTGATCATTTCGCGCGCGGTCGAATCCCGGGCAAGCGATATTCACATTGAACCGTTCGAAAAAGATCTTCGCCTGCGCTATCGCGTCGACGGCGTGCTTCATAACGTGGATGCCCCGCCCAATCAGATGCGCGCGGCGATCATTTCGCGTATCAAGCTCATGGCCAAGCTGAATATTGCGGAGCGCCGGCTTCCGCAGGACGGCCGAATCAAGCTGAAGGTGCTCGGGCGGGAAATCGATCTGCGCATTTCAACGCTGCCGACCATGTACGGCGAAAGTGTCGTCATGCGTATCCTCGACAAATCAAACACATCACTGATGGATCTCCGGCTCATCGGCTTCCCCGAGAGTCTCTACGTGAAGGTCTGTGAGATGACGTCCAAGCCGCATGGAATATTCCTCGTGACCGGTCCGACGGGCAGCGGCAAAACGACAACGCTGTACAGCGCGATGAAGCGGATCAACATTCCGGATCGCAAGATCATCACGATCGAGGATCCGGTCGAATACCAGATGGACGGCGTGAACCAGATTCACGTCAATCCCCAGATCGGTTTGACTTTCGCGACGGGCCTTCGACACATCGTCCGTCAGGATCCGGACGTGATCATGATCGGAGAGATTCGCGATCTGGAAACAGCCGAGATCGCCATCCGATCGGCCTTGACCGGACACCTCGTGTTCAGCACGCTGCATACAAACGACGCAACGAGCGCCGTGACTCGCCTCATCGACATGGGTGTTGAAGACTATCTGCTCGCTTCATCCCTGATCGGCGTGCTCGCCCAGAGGCTGGTCCGCGTCAACTGCGGAAACTGCAAACGGCCGGAGCGTGTGCCGGCCGCCGCCTTGCGCGACAGCGGCTTTCCTGCCTCAGATACGGAGTTTGTCGAGATCCAGCGCGGAGCCGGTTGCGAGCGTTGCTCCGGCACGGGTTTTGAAAGCCGCATCGGAATCTTCGAGCTGCTTGATGTGGATGAAGCGATGCGCAATCTCATCGTCACGAATCCGGACGCCAACGTAATGCGCAATGCTGGTCTGAAATCCGGCATGCTCACCCTGCGCGACGATGGATGGACCAAAGTTCTCGCCGGCCTGACCACGCCGGATGAAGTGCTGCGCGTAACCCAGGAAGTATGAGCCAGTATTCCTACAAAGCGGTCTCTCGAGAGGGTCGTATGACTCAGGGCCGGCTGGAAGCAGCCGACCAGCGGACCGTGGCTCAACGCATTCAAGGCATGGGCCTGATTCCGATCTCGATCGAGGAAGCCGCTCCGAAAACGCCGAGCGCGCGGACATACTTTCGAGGCATCACGCAGAAAGACCTTCTGTTTTTCAGCGAAGAACTGGCGACCCTGGTCAAGGCCGGCCTGCCGCTCGACCGGAGCCTCAGCATCACGGCTGAACTCACATCGAAACCCGCTCTTCGCGCGATCGTCCTGGACGTTTTGAAGCAGATCAAGGGTGGAAAGTCGCTCGCAGAGGCACTGGCCGCGCATCCGAAGCACTTTTCGCGTCTGTATGTGAACATGATCCGCGCGGGCGAAGCAGGTGGTGTTCTCGAGACCATCCTCGAAAGGCTCGTGGACTTTCAGCGCACAGCCGACGATTTGCGGGGCTACCTGGTGTCCGCCCTGATCTATCCTGCGTTGTTGTTCGCAGTGGGCGTCGGTTCCATCGCGATTCTGATGTTCTTTGTGATTCCGCGCTTTTCGACGATCTTCGCCGATATCGGAGCACCGATCCCTTTTTCCACACAAATCCTGCTGACACTCTCGGACTGGACGCTCCGGTACTGGCCCATTTTCCTGCTCGTGATCGCTGCCGCGGTATTCGCTGTCAAGTATTGGCTGAAGACGCCGGAAGGACGCCGGCAATACGACGTGTTCAAATTGCGAGTTCCTCTGCTCGGCACGACTTTTCTGAAGATCGAGGTCGGCCGTTTCGCGAGGACGCTCGGCACGCTCGTCGCCAGCTCGGTTCCTCTCATCAGCGCGGTTCGCATCGTCCAGGACATTGCGACAAATCAAATCGTCTCGGAGGCGATTTCCAAAATCGCGGATGGAGCCAAGCGAGGTCTGGGCGTCGCCCGGCCGATGCAGGAGGCGGGCGTGTTTCCGCCCCTGGCGATTCATCTGGTTGAAGTCGGCGAAGAAACGGGCAGAATGGACGCGATGCTTTTACAATTGGCGGATATTTACGATAAGGACGTGCGGACGTCGGTGAAATCCCTCACGTCGATATTTGAACCCGCGATCATCCTGGTCATGGGCGTCATCGTAGGAACAGTCGTGCTGTCGATGTTGATGGCGATTTTCAGTATTAACGAGGTCGCATTCTGAGGCGAACTATGGAACGAGAGCAAAGAAGAAATGCCGGTATCACACTCATCGAACTGCTCGTCGTGATGGTGATCATTGCATTGTTCGCGACAATCGTCGGAACACGGGTGGGGCGTAACGTGGACAAGGCAAAGATTGTTGCCGCGAAATCCCAGATCTCGGAGTGTGAGAGCGCCCTGGAACAATTCAAACTGGACGTGGGCCGGTATCCGTCCAACGACGAAGGTCTTCAGGCTCTTCGAACGAAGCCCGGCAATGCTACCAACTGGGACGGTCCATATCTCAGAAAGGACCTGGGGCCGGATCCCTGGGGTCACGCATACGTTTACCGGTTTCCCGGCACCCACGGGGACTTCGATCTGCTGGCCCTGGGCGCCGACGGCCAGGAAGGCGGCGAGGGCGACAACGCGGATGTCGTGAACTGGTAGGGGAAAATAGGATCCTGCCGCTCGTCTTTTTGCCTGCCACTCGCGTCTTTACCATCTGATGAAGATCATCCCCCAAACGAGTGTAGGCATCGAAATCGCCGGCCAGGACCTTCGAATTGCGGTCCTGAGGACGTTTGCCGGCAAGCGCCGCCTCATTCGCATGGATGTTCTGCCGGGGTTTATCGGTCTAACGGATGAAGACAAGCTCTCCAACCTTTCGGCGTACTTCAAGAAACACAAATTAACGGGCCTCAATGTCCATCTGACTGTTCCCGGCGCCTGGGGCGTCACGCGGGACCTCGAGTTTCCGGCGGCTGTAGCTACGGGCGACGCTTTGCGGTCTGCCGTCGCTCTACAGGTCGAGAACCTGTCACCCTGGGGACTCGACGAGATCTATTGGGACTTTGCCAGCGAACCAGCGCCCAAAGGTGTCCGGACGATCGTCGTACACGTCGGAATCGTCTCTCATGCTGTTCTGGACCCATGGATCGCGCTGTTTCGATCCGCTCGCCTTGCGCTCACCGGAGCGTCTCTCTCCTCGCTCTCGTGGGCGCATGGCGCGGCGGTGCTTTGGGGCACGGAACGGCCTGTCATGGTTCTTGCGGCGGAGCCCGATTACGTGGAGGGCACGCTTGTCCGAGGTGATCGGATTCACGCGATCCATACGCTCGGTACCGACGCAGCCCGCATGGCTTCGATGTCCGCATCGCAGCTGCTGCGCGCAGGCCGAATCGATTCTCCCGACGACGTGCGACTCGTTTCGCATGGAGCGAGCACACAGGAAGCGGGGCTGGAGCCGATCCAGTTGCCCGTCGACGGCGCTCGCGGAACGGCGACAGGTTTCGGCGCGATCTCCGCTGCTCTGCTGGGGCTGGCCAAATCTGGATTTCGTCTGAATCTGATTCCGGCGCCGCTGAGATTCCAGCGAAATGTGCTTCAGTACGTTCCGACTTATGCCCTCGTCACATTGCTGGTCGTGCTCGGCGCTCTGGCCTGGATTCGCGAGCCCTACCAGCAGTCGCTCTATGCTGAACGACTGGACGAGGAAGCCCAGCGGCTCTCCGTCGAAGTCCGATCGGTCGCCGAGCAGGAAGCAAAACTGAACGCCATTTCCGATCGCGTGAGCGCGCTTAACGGCTTGATTCGCAGCCGCGACGCCAACCTGGAAGCGCTTCGTGAACTGAGCCGCATATTGCCGCAAGGAACATGGCTGTCCTCGTACGGTAATCAGGACAATGTCGTCACGATCGCCGGCTACTCCGAAAGCGCGGCTTCCATACAGAAACTGCTCGAAGACAGCCCGGTGTTCCGTGACGTTCAATTCACGTCCTCCATAACTCGGGACGCCGCCGGAAAAGATCGATTCACCGTGCGCGCTTCGATCGAGGTGAGACCGTGAAGCTCGAAATCCGGCAACGAGACCGGCGTGCGCTCATGCTGCTGGCACTTGCGATTGTGATCTATATCGTGGGCGACTGGGTGCTGCTACCAGCGTACGATCGCATCAGTGATGCGCAGGAAGTTGCGGCCGATAAAGAAACTCAGTTGCGGCGGTATCGCCGCGCGGAGTTGCGGAAAGGCCAATACGAAGGCCTTCTGAAAGTGGCGGACCAGCGGGTGATCGCCGGTGAATCAGTTGTCATCAACGCCGCGAACCTGTCGCTCGCCTCGGCGGAGCTGCAATCTCTGGTCGAAAGCGCAGCCAACAACACGAATATCATGCTGAGCCAGCGGGCTATGGGGATTCCCCGGCGCCTCAATGATTTCTATGCGGAACTGACCATGACGCTTGGTTTCGAGGCGACGCCGAACCAGCTTGTCATGCTCCTGAACGAACTGCGCGCGATGCCGCGTTTTGTCAGTGTCCGGTCGTTGCAGGTTGCTCCTGTGAGTCCGGTCTTCGAAGCGCCGAAGGGAGTCGATCTGCTGAAAACCGTTCGCGTCGCCATGATCGTTTCCGTGCCGGCCCCGGCGGATCTCGTCAAAACAGCGGGGGCGACGAAATGAGGTTTCCGCGGCTTCTGATTCTGGATCTGGCGCTTCTCGCAACTCTCGTGTTCGGCATCGTTCAGCTGCGCCGGAGCTGGAACGAGTTTGACGCAACGCATCGTGTCGAAACCGTTCAGCCCGAGAAAGAAACCATTAAGAGTCTTCCTGCCGCGCCCGCGTTAAGTGCCAGTGCCGAAGACTGGACCGACATTGCAACGCGGAACCCCTTCAGTTTCGATCGCAGCGACATGGCGTTCGTTATGCCGAAGCAGACGTCTCCTGCGCAACCCAGGCCGGTCTTGTTTGGCACCCTTTCCATCGGAAACGAGTGGATGGCGATGCTGGCGCCTGGTCAGACCGGAAGCCGCGGATCGCGGCCGTACAAGGTTGGGGCCGCTATCGATAACTGGCAGGTCGTGGAGATTCGCGACAAGTCCGCTGTCGTGGTCAATTCGAGTGGCGTACGTGAAACACTTATAATCAACGATCCGCGCGACCCGATCGCGCGCTCAACAGAACGGACGAGCACCGGAGCACCGACACAAGCCGTAAACGTGGTGACGTCCCCGACACCGACTCAAGGGGCATCGACAACGGCGGCGGCACCCCCTCCGTCTGCGCCGGCAGCTCAACCCTCCACTACCGGTCAGCCGACGGGTGAATTTCTTGATACGCCGTTTGGCCGCGTTCCCAGGACAAAGTAGATACTTCATGAAAAAATGCGTTCGACTTCTCTTTCTTCTCTTCCTGACGCTGACGCTCATCGATCGTGAAACGCTTTACTATGCAGGCGTAGTTCAGCAACCTCAAAAGCAGCCGGGACCCGGCAAGAAATTTGTCCAGACGCCTTTCGGGGTCGACGAGGTTGATATTTCAGATCCAAGGCCCGGCGTCGCATTCGGGCCCCCGGCACAACCTGCAACACCTCCCGGGAACGTAGCCGCGCAACCGCCGGCCGCCGCTGGACAGGTCCAGCCGGACGACGTCGTGCCGGTCAAGCTTCGATTCAACAACTCCGATTTATACACGGTCATCGATACGATCGCCGAGATCACCCAAATCAACTTCATCGTCGATCCTCAGGTCCGCGGCACTGTAACCATGTACACCGCCGGGGATATTCGGCGTTCGGACTTGCTTCCCATGCTGGAAGCGATCCTGAAGGTCAATGGCGCGACGATGGTGAAGGTCGGCAACCTCTATCAGATTGTGCCTGCCAACGCAGCAGTCCGAATGCCTCTGGAGGTCCAGAACACTCGGGCCGTCGCACCCGATGACCAGGTCGTGCTCCAGATCGTTCCGATGAGATTCGTCGCTGCCGAAGAAATGGTCCGGTTGCTGACCCCGTTCATATCGGACACCGGCAATCTTGTCGCGCAAGGCAGCATGCTGTTGATCACCGACAGACGCAGCAACTTGCGGAAACTCCTGGAACTCGTCGATGAGTTCGACATGCAGGCATTCCAGGGAGAACGCGTTCGACTTCTTGCGATAAAGAACAACCGCGTGAGGGATGTGATCGATGACTTGAAGACGGTCTTTTCGGGCTATGCGCTCTCGACAAACTCTGCAATTCGTTTCCTGCCGATTGAACGCATGAACTCGATCCTGGTAGTCACGCCGAACGCCGACGTTTTTCCAGAGGTTGAAAAATGGCTCGACCGGCTGGACCAGCCTGTTCAGACGGCGGGCATTCGCAATTACGTTTATCCCGCAAAGAATGCCCGTGCGAGCGATATTCAACGCGTTCTGGTTGAGCTTTACAGTGTCAGTTCGCCGACACCGCAGCAGCAGATCCCTCAACAAGCGCCCGGCGTGGCTCCGCAGATTCCCGGGACCGCACCGAGGATCCCCCCGACCCCAAATGAACCGCTCACGGGTGCACCGCAACCGCCAACGGGAATTACTGGACGGCTGGCCGGCGAGTTACGCATCGTCGTGGATGCCATCAACAACCAACTCGTTATTCAGGCGACGCCGCAGGACTATCAAATCGTTGAGCGCACCATCCAGCAATTGGATGTTTTACCTCGGCAGGTTTTGATCGATGCACAGGTTTACGAAGTGAGTCTGGACCATTCGATGACGTTTGGCGTGTCCGCAATCCTTCAAAACAGAGGGACGCTGAATCCCGCGATGACAACCGCGGGGTTCGATCGGCCGCCCGGGTCCAACTTGACCGCAACCACCTTCGCGTTTATCGGCCGGAGTCGTGAACTCGTCGCATTCCTCAACGCTTCCGAGAATCGTGGACGGGTCAAGACACTGTCCGCGCCGTCAATCCTCGTCAGCAACAATGCGACTGCACAGGTTCAGATCGGCGCAGAAATTCCGATACCGACCTCTACCGCTGCCAGTAACGTGCTTGGAGAAAACGGAACGCTCTTCGCGCAGACGATTCAATTCCGCAACACGGGTGTCATCCTGGACGTCACTCCTCAGATCAACGAAGGAGGAAATGTCACGCTGACGATTGCACAGGAAGTAAGCCAGGCCGGCGTGAACACGACGTCCGCCATCAATGCTCCGGTTATCGGGAAGTCCTCGGTGAAGTCCACGATCGTCGTTAAAAACGGCGAAACGATTCCGTTGACGGGTTTCATTCGAGACAGCAATACATTGTCGCGGAATCGTATACCTCTGCTGGGTTCGATCCCGGTCGCAGGAGTGCTGTTCGGAAATACGACGAAGTCGAACACGCGATCGGAACTGATCGTCCTGATTACGCCGCATGTGATTACGACGGTCGACGAAAGACTCGCCGCTTCAGAAGAGCTCAAGGCCAGGCTCAAAGAAATACAGCGTCACACCGACCTGAAGTAGTATCCGCCGCTAACGTATCGGGGGCAGATTCGGAGTGGGAGGAAGCTTCGGCGCGGTCTGAGTGGCCGGATCGACATACCTCGTCACTATTTTCATCTCCGGCATCCTGACATTGATCGGCACCGTAACGATTCCTGAGGAAGTCAGCGATTCGGAAAGAGTCAATCGAAGCGATGCGCCTTTCGGATCCATCTGTCCGCTGTATCGAATAAGAAGCCGGCCCGACTTTCCAGGATCGATGGACTCCGGAACATTCTCGTCGATGACATACGCCGAGTTGATGGAATTCACTCCCAAAATCTTCAGAGGTTTTTCCGTCAGGTTCCGAATCTGAACTTCAAGCTGTCCCGGTTTGGCGGGATCGACAATCTCGGGAACCTGCGTGAAACCAACCTTGCCGTCAACACGGATGCGGAACTGCAGGTCGACCGATTTGCGACCATCGCTTGTCGCAGTCGCCTGTAGCGACATCTTCTGATCGATATTCCGATCGAGCAACGTGGTATCCCATTGGTAAGGAAGATAGCCTTCGGACGGCCCGCCCCACAGCGGGGAACCGATGACCAATCCTGGAACGTTTTGCAGAGGTCGAATGCTGACGATCTCCTGGCGGACTGCGCGGAATGGAATCTTGCCTTCGACCTGAGCTCCCTGCGTGTGCCGGCCGGCGTCAATCACAGTATTTGTAATCTGGAATTCAGGGATCACGGCCGCCGGAGCGCGCTTTTCGACATCGGAATCAAACATCGTTGGCGCCGGCGTGGCATGCATTAACCACTGCCCGTTCTTCCACACCCAGGCCTCACGAACGACGCGATCCGTCTCAGCACCCACAGCCGGCTGCAATGAACGCACTGTCACAAGTAAATCGACGCGATTGGGATTCCCGGTGAACTCCAGCCCCGAAACTTTGAAACTGGAAATGGGCTGTTCGTTCTGCTGCAGATAAATCTGCCTGGTTTCAGGTTCGATCAGCTGCAGGGCATCGACGCGGTTCATTTGCCGTCGAAGTTCCCAGAGCCTGGTGGCGCGCTCGTTCAATAGTTTGAGGTCCTGGCCGAAAACCGGCAGACCGCTGAGAAGAACAAAACCGAAGGTCAAAAGACGTCTCATGGCATTTCGTCCATTCATCGTTCAAATCTAGCAGATAGAAATAAAAAAGGGGGAGCGAACTCCCCCTTATTACGATCAATACAAAACTATTGACCTGCAGATTCCGGCGTACCGCGAGGTGCGGCAGTACTTACCGGTTGCAATACCACGACAGGGCTCGACAGAGCAGCCGCGCCCGTGCTGGTGGTGTAGATGGTGGCTGCGCCGTGAGCAAACGTGAAGTTCGCAGTGATGAATACGTATCCGCTAAACGACGTGCCGTAGTTCGCGGCAGTCAGAATTTCGGACAGATTCACGACATACGTTGATCCAGACCTCACGATACCTGCGCCCGTTAGACCGCTTCCAGGCGAACCTGTGGTGGTCACGTAGGTCCTCGAGGTTCCGTCATTCTTAACCAACAAGAAGGAAACGGTTCCTTCGGAAGGAGCTGCACCGCCGCCGGCCGGAGTAAACGGATCGGAAGTGGTGTTGGCAAGCGCGATACCCGTGTTGTAGCCCGGGCCAACGAAACCGAACGTGAGCAACAGGACCGTGTTCGACGGCGGGAACAGAACCAATGTCAACGGCGTCGAAGGCACCAGTGCCTGCTGATAACGCGGAATCTGGCCGGTGGTCAAGGAAGTCAACGGCGGGTTGCCCGGTCCTGCAGAAACGGCCAGACCGGTAGGAGCCATTGTTATCTGCGCTGTGATCGGTGTGGACGGGAGCGGCGTTGCAGCCGTGCCGGCAGCAACGTTCGTGCAAACGACCCACAGAATGTCGAGCGCATCCAGGGCGGTAACAGCATTGAAGTTGACCGTCAGAATCGGCGATGCGGCGGTAACGTTGGTCGCCGAAATCGTCGGGAGTCCACCGGTCACAGTACCGGCGCCATCCGTCAGAACAGCCGTGCAGCCGGCAATCGTAAAGCCAGCCGGAATGTTGCTGATGACGATGTTCAACTGAGTGTCCGCGGCGTTAGAGTTCGGGAAGACGCCGTCATTGATTCCGGCCGGACCGTTGGGACGGTTGATCTGGCTGGATTCTCTGAACATATCCACGTAGCCTTCGGGAATTCTCAGAACGAAATTGCTCTTCACGATTCCGCCTGCCGAATTCAGTACCGCGGGACCACCGGCGATAGCCGACGGACCGAGATTAGGAACACCCGTGACTGCCGCCGGAAGAGAGCCCGAAGCAACTGTCGGGTCGGCCAAACTGGGCAACACAGCCGTGACTACTTCGAGAGTTCCACCGCCGCCGACATTGACGCCGCCGCTGGAGCTCATGGTCATGTTGACTGCGCCGGTTCTTCCGTTCGTCGAAATCAGAACGCCGTCCACATCAAACGTGCTCAGACCGCCCGGGAACGTGATTCCCGTAGCGGGGTTGAGGCAACCCGTGCCGGAGCATGTATTCGTACCGGTTGTCGTCGTGCCCAAGCCGAGCGTAATCTGTCCACCGTTGTTGTTCAGAGCGTTGATACCGACATTACAGCCGGAAGCAGCAGCGCAGGCACCGGTTCCAACAGGACCCGGGGCAATAAATCCACCGCTTCCATTGACAATTCGAATTCCCGATCCCGTCGTCGGATGCGTCTGGGTGTTCGTGACCGGCACCGGCAAACCCAGAGTCAATACCACGACACCGGGGTTTGTGGGGGCGCCCGGCGCGCCTAATGCGTCCAGGTTGTTGCAGGCTACGCGGACTTTGCCGCCGCCAGGAATCACGGGGTTGCCAGTCGGGCCGCCGCCGACCAGTTCCGTATGACCGGTCGCGGACGTGCGTGCCGTTGCGCCATACGGCGTATACGGCGCCACCGCCGGTGGGGGCTCGACAATGTTTGGCGGGGGACCGAATGCGCCGGCCGCGCCGGCATATGTCAACGAACAGGTGATGACCTGCGCGTTGGCCATGGTGCCCATGGTCAGGATCATGCCCAGAACAAACATGGGCAATAAGAGTCTCTTAAATGTCATCTGATGTCTCTCCTTGTTGAACAGGTTTTCGTCATGAATCGAAAAGTCCGCACGTTCCTTCGCGCGAACCGAACCGAGTAGCCAGTGCGACCCAACAAAAACTTGGCCAGGCATGCTAGCACGCTGGGTAGCTGCGATCCAGTCCATAAACCGGACACAATGGCCCTACTAGCCGACCCAACAGAGCAATCCATACGCCAAAATCACCCCAGGCGTAACTTTCAGATCATAAAGACGAATACCTTTTATCCAAAGGAAAAGCTTGTGTGTAATGTCGCCTCACTCAACAAAGTTGTGTGCAAAAACAACTCTCGTGAGCAGGCAGGCCTATTCGGCGGGCCAACCGTGTTCGATTGATGTGAGGAATCTTGCCGTCTGCGTTCGACGCCGGACTCTGCGTTCGACGTGCACAGCCCCGGAATTGCTCAGCCGCGCAATCGCGGTCACGGCCGGAGTGGTACCTCTATTGAAAATGAGGTAATCGAGGATCGAAGTGGTTTTCGACGCGCCGGTTCGCTGCTGAAAGTCTTGAGCATCAGTGAAGACTGAATTCCGGCGCGTCTGAAGAATCGTTTGCAGCAGTTGTTGATTCATTCCCGGAACAGACTCTAGTACCGGGCGAGACGCATAGTTCGGATTCACGTGAGGTCCAGACGGAGTTCCCGAGATGAACCGCAGCAATGGACCGCGGACCGCAGGTGACTTGTTCACTTCGACAATTGCCGGAACGAGATATCCAGGTTCCATGCCTTTGATCAGGAAAAGATCGGCGTTTCCCAAACCGCCGTTCCGTGGTGAGTATCCGAGCGCAACGTACGAGGGCGCTTCAGCGCCGAGCGGCCGGACGTCGCTGTCCATATCGATCCAGTCGGCCAAAGAAGCGGAAATCTCGCGACCTTTTGACGGATTCCCGGTCCACGTAGTCAA
>Ga0137433_1000435_pt1 | contig 22559 bp, 25 predicted proteins | sample EasRivERMZT840_2_FD_102335 | JGI IMG/M metagenome (GOLD analysis project Ga0137433, IMG submission 102335) | Soil microbial communities from meander-bound floodplain in the East River, Colorado, USA - East River MetaG ERMZT840_2 | ecosystem: Environmental > Terrestrial > Soil > Floodplain ...
AATATTTAGAAGAATATAAAGGGGAAGTATCAAAATAATTTAAAATTATTTAATTACTTTTATAATTATGTGTTACAACCATATAAACATAATATTTTTTATTAGCAACATATATAATTATAGTGTATAAATTTACATTAAAAAACGCAGCAATTTTAGCTAAATAGTAAAAATAATTAATACTTTTTGGTAAATAGTAACCTGTCTATAATAACTTTGTTTTAATTCTATACGAAAAAATGTTTAAACGTTTGTTCTTAAAAACTTTTTATTTTTTTTACGATCAAATCTAAACAAGGTATATAACTATTATTATTTTTATTTATTATATAGCTCTATGTAAAGCCTCAATTTTAGGGATACGTATATACCCTTTAATTAAATTAATTATTTTTAAAACTTCATCTTTAGCTAAAATTTGTAATATTACATGTCCTGCATCTCTCTCGTTTACTGTTTACTTTACCTACTTTTAATTCAATAAATAATTTTTCAGCTAAAGGTTTATCTACTAAATTAAATACAATAGTAATTTTATGACGATATTTTTTAGCTTTAGTATTTTTATCATATACAAATAAACCATTTCCCTCAATTAAACTTGCTAAATATGGGGTTAATTTGTAAGAAAATTTATAATTATTTCTTACTTATTTATAAGGCAATATGTTTTGATAACCTAAAAACTTTAAATAATTTTTTATTATTACCAAAAGATCATAAGAGTATAAACATACCTATAGTTAAAAAACAATCACCTACTCTATTAGTTAAAAAGGCAGATATAGAACTTTGATTTGCAGCAATTCTAGTAAATCAGAAATTTACTAAAAGATATGAACAAATTCCAACACCTTCTCACAAGTTTTATATGTTAAGGTTATAAATAATGATTAAATATTCTATCGTATTTTATATAACATACTTTCATGTATATAAGGTCCTACAATATCTTTTAATTTGACTTTTTGTTTAACAGGTATATATATATAACTCATTGATCTTTTTTCTTCTCTTCAATTCTAGTCTCCAAACTAAAATTTTTCTTTAAAATTTCCATAATAAATAAAACTTCCTTTTTACAAAAAGATCTAGTATGCAAAACAGTTTGTTTATATGTAGTTATACTTCCATCGTCCATGATTCAATAAGCTAAACCTATCGGTATTAATAATTTATCAAGATTTTCAGGTATGATCTTTACTTTGTTTTTATAAAACATATTATGATATTCATTTAAACAAGGTAAAGTTAATGTTCTGAAATATAAGGATTTATATATTTTTCCTGTTCTTTTATCAGGTTTTCTTGTTAAAATAACAGGATTCATTGTTATTAGAGGTTCAAATAAAGAATATAAACTATAAAAATATTTTTCTTTTTCAGGGTATGATTGCTCTATACGTAATCTTGTATTATAACTAGATTTAATTCTTTCTAAATAACCATCACCTAAAATTATTCCTACAAGAGCTTATTTCTGAAAAGGTGTTAAATTATATTTCTTTTTATATTCAGTTGTATATTTTATATATTTATTTGCTTTATCTTCTATATTTATTTTGGAAAAATTAGAAAAAAATCTTATATATTTGTTATATACAGAAAAAAAAATCATATTTATATAAACTTATTAAACAAAAAACTAATAAATAACCTTACATATTTATTATATTTTCATATAATATGGACTATATCTTCATCTTATCTTATATTATTATAATATAAATGTACCACGTATAGTCTCTGAGGACCCCTCTAAGAAATTTTTCTGAATAAAATTTTAACCATTTTAACAAAAAAAAAAACAAAAACTTAATTGTTTTAACAAACTTAGGGTTTCCTGCTGATTGTCCTTTACAATTAATAGAATATTCCAGCATATAGTGATATATTTAATATAGTAATTTATATATAGGCCGATAATTGGACCTAAAAACATTAAAAGATAATTATTTGCTGTTACAAGTATGATCATCATAAAAGTAAACAAACTCAAATAACTAAAAAATCTTTGATTGTGAGGATCATGACTCATATAACCTATAGAATATATATGAACTAAGCTAGATACTATTAATACAGGTATTAACATAGAAACAGTTAAACTATCAAAATAAAATCCTCAATATAAATTAATAGATTCTATATCAATTCATCTAATAATATTTATCGTTACAGGTATATTATTATATCCTATTTCAACAAAAGCTAATATAGCCAAAAAACTTGTTATTAAAATAGAGCTACATGTAATTAATTGTGCTCCCAGAACTCCAACCTTTCTACCTAAAAAACCTGAAACTATAGAACCTAATAAAGGTAATATAATAATAACTAAATACATTATTTATATTGTATTGCTATACTTCCTCTTCGTGTTTCTCCCTTTACCATAGAAATATTAAATATTTCCTTAGGGTAGGCTGGGTATACCCATAACTTTTAAGTTATGCCTGACTATATCTTAAGCAAATAATTTAGGAATTAAAAAAAAAAATTATTTACCAACCTCCGTTTAGTCGATGAACTGCACACCTTTAAGGTGCTTGGCTGCGGATTATCTATTTCATTTCTTCATACAAATTGTTTTTACCATACAACGAGTCATTACCTGTTCCATTAATCACATTACTATATTAATTTGGTATATTTGTCTTTAAGAACTCCCCGCAATTTGAAGGTTTTGCCTTACACTTATAATCAAATAAAACGTTTATTTTATAAAACTTATTTGAAACATTTAATATAAGACTAGATAAATATTTATTTTACCTTTTGTGATCTAAATTTCTTCCTTGCCTGAATCACAGTGATTGTATTTATTTATAATTTTACTAATACTACTTTTTAGTTGTAACATTTTTTTTAACCTTTCCTATCTGGATTTAAATGTTCTTTATTTTTAATAATATCTAATGCACTATTTAAATCAAGATAATTAGAATATTTTGAATTCATAACAGGATGTTTATAAAAAAAAAGTATTATGTTATTAGCAACATGATCAATTCTTGTTACAGTAAATACCCAAATTGAACATTGTGCATAATTAACCACATAACCACAACCAAATAAGATCACAATACCTTCTAACAATGAAATATATTTTGAATATTGCCCTATTGAAAAACACAATAATACAGATAAATTACTCTATTAGATTTTTGTACATAAATAAAAAAATTAGATTCCCCTGTAGAAAACCCAGCCACTTAATCCGAAGATAAGTTTTTGTAATTTACATTTCTTTTAATATCCAATCTTTTTATAAAAACAGTTAAAGAAAATATTTCTTTTAATTTTTTAGATAAACCTAAATTAATAAACGCTTTATAATTAATAATTTATTGTAATCCATCTAAAGTATTATATACTCTATTTAACATAAATATAATAACTTGTTTAAATTATATATAATAATAATACTTTTTGGTTAAATAATATTTATCAAAATGAGGAATAATAATATTAACTATATCTTTTAAAGCACTAATAATAAATTCTACAGTAGAAATATTATTAGATATAGATATATAATCTATATCTTTAAAAGTTTTGGGTTGATAAAATTAAAGATCTATCTCTTTAATGTATTTTTATCTACATTCTAGCTTGGACAGTTTACCCTATTTTGTATCTAGGTTTTTTTTTATTTTAAATACAAAATAACCTTCAGCATCTAATAAACCAGTAATATATTAAAAATTAAAATAACAACTATTAGAAGAATAAAAAGAATAATTTTTTATTTCTAGTCTATTATAGATTGCCCTACTAGATTAATAAAGTAAAAATTTATTATTCTTAGATCTTTAATTAATTTTATATCTTGTATTATTTATATAGTTATTAGGACTATTAAATATATTATGATTATTATAAGTATTATAATTATTAATAATATTATTATTGTAAAATTTACAGTACGAGATTATGGAAGAGGTAAATCTATAAAAAGCTACTAATATACCTAAACCTATGGCAGATTCTGCACCTGCTATAGTTATAATATAAATAGCAAAAGTTTGACCTAATATATCATCAAAATTAAGTGAACTTATTAATATTAAAAAAGTAATAGATAGTAACATTATCTCAATTGAAATAAGCATTAATATTATATTTTTTCTATTTAAAACGAAACCTAAGATCCCTATTAAAAATAATATTAACGAAAAATTCATATAATAGGTTATTATATAGAATTTATATATGTAAAACCATACCAAAAAATAATAAGTATTGTTATAAAATTATTATTATTTATAATTAAAAACATATATAAATTGTATATTATATAATTACCTTTAAAAGCTTTATACTTATATAGTTAAAATACAATTTTTTTAATTAACCATTCATTTGATCACGTAATCAAAGCAAGAATTTTTTCAGACTAACAGATTGTATAACTATAGGCATTGAACTATGTAATATACCACAAATTTCTGAACATTGACCAAAATATGTACCTTGTCTATTTAAGTAAACAGATGATTGATTTAATCTTCCAGGATCGTTCTACAACTTTAACCATAAGTAATCCTAACTTATATTTTATCAAAAAATTTAAAACGATAACGACTTTTGTAAAATTTACCACTAAGAATGTAATTTCTTATAGTAGTTCTACTTGTACCTAATCAATAAGAAGCTTTAATTATAGAAGTAAAAGTCATTGTATATTTAATTTCTTTATCAAATACTTCTATTACTTTACCATAAGATAAATGTAATTTATCTAAACTTTCCTTTATACATTTTTTTATTAACTCTCGTATTTCAAAATATGATAAATTAGCTGGTACAGCTTCAGTTTTTAAAATATTTGATATTCTAAAAAAATTTAAAAAAAGACTATGTTTTGATATATGTTTTTTATAACTAGAATGATGTATACCTAAATCAGCACAAAATTCATTAAATGAATTATTTGTATAATATAAAGTTTTATATTATAAATCATACAAATATATTTTATACCCTTGATTAACTTTAAAATTAACTATTTTATGTGTATTTAAATTAAATTATTTATCTAATCAATAATATTGTTATAAAAAACAATATAAATATTTAGGTATCTATACAGTATTACTATTATTTATAAAGTAAATGCTTAGAATCCTTATTTTTCTATTAAAAGTAGTAATAATCCAATACTTTTATTATTAAATAATACATTTTTTTCAAAATATTGTTTAAATCTTTTAGATAAATTATTAATTGAACCTACATGTTTACTATTAGTAACCATATGTGTAAAAATATATATACCAGCATTACTTCGTCTATATTAAGGTTTACCTACTAATGCTAATAATGCTGGATAAGTCTATTTAGTAATAGGTAAATCAAATTTTACCTTTGAAAGATTTAAAAGTTTGTCTAGCTCCTTTTGAGATATTTAAACTTTTTGATTAATTAAAACATTATTTATAATTTCACTAGTTATTATATTACCTTTTTTTATATGTTCATTAATTAATTTAATTGAATGATATGTATTAGAATTATTAGATAATGGAGCAACTGTTGATTTATATATAATTAAACCTTTTAATCTATAGGGATATTCAAACATAAGTACCATATTTTGTCTTTTACAAAATTTATTTTTTATAAAAACACAAGATTCCATATAACCTATATTTTCTTTATCTATTTTTTTTAGGTAATATTTTACCTGTTTAAATAAAAATAATTTAAGCTCAGAAGATTTTACTGAAATAATAAAAAGAATAATAGATATAGAATAAGATAAAATAATAGAATTTTCTTCTAAATATGGAGCTAAACTTAAATTATATTATAACTTATACCTATTATAAAATTTTAAGATTATAATACATACCATTAATGTATTAATGTTTATGAAAAACTTTTAGGTTAAGGCTGTTGTAGTAACTTTAATATAGGGTTATTTTTAAAATATAAACTTATTTGTTTAATTTAATCTATAACCAGTTTCCTGGCGACTAGAGTACACCTTACAATATTATAATAATAATATTTAAGAACCGTCTACTCGTTGCTCTTTTACAGACAATAAAAATTGTCTGATTTAGATCCGCGATCACCCATTTCAGTTTCCTTCATCTTTAGTGATATTACCATACCCTGAGTAATTAATTAGGCCGGGCTTAAAGTTTCCTTTATGCCTTTGGTTACTAAAGTTTTAGGGTTTCTCCGGAATTTGGCTCTTTTGCACATTTAATGAATAGCCTACATTCATTTTTTATGCATCACATTTAATACCTAAGGAAGGACAAGCAAAAGAATGTATAACATCAGCAGCTGAAACTACAAATCTTGTGTGTGTTAATTCTGGTATAATTACCCTATTATCAACTTCTAACATTCTTAATGTACCTTCTTCTAAATCAGTATCTGGTATTATATAAGAATCAAATTCTATAAACTCATCATTTGCATTAGTAAAATCAGGATATTGATAACTTCAATATCACTGATGTCCCTCACCATAAATAACTAAAGAAGGATCCATGACTTCATCCATTAAATACAATAATTTAAATGAAGGAAAAGCTATTAAAATTAGTATAACAGCAGGTGTTATAGTTCATATTAGTTCTATTAATGTCAATAATTCATATAGTTTCCCATATAACCGGACTATATCTTACCGTTATAATGGTTTTCACGTGTAGTCTCTGAGGACCCTATTTGTAATTTTTGTAAAATAAAAAAATTACTTTAGTTTCCTGCTGATTGTCCATTGTAATATCCTTTAAAGTTATGATTAATAACATTTTTAATGTTATAATACCTAAGGCTTTAGGAGTTTCCAGCATATAGTGAAATTTTATCCAAAGTTTTTCTAAGTTTATTTAGATGAAAATTTATATATTTTTTGAATATTTCACCTCAATTCATATATTTTATAGTAGTGCTATTACTTTATTAAAATTTACCAGCTATTATAGCTGAAACAAAACTATCTATTAATTTATAAGCTTTTGAAGAACATTTTTCATATAAACAGAATTTTCATTTACAATATTCATTTTTAACTTGATATCCATATAATGTAGTATACTTAAGTTTTTTTGTCTAATAAATTATACAGTATATTTATTGTATGTTTTTCCAAATAAAAAATTATTTTATTTTGCTTTTTTTAAACTTATTAGTTTTCTAATTTATTTTACATTTACTATCTAAAGTATATTTTTCCTTTAAATTCCTTTTAAATATTTACTAATTTTCCCTTAGTTTATTCCGAATGTTAAAAAACTTGATAACTTATTACTATTTTTATATTGTATTATTCATTTTAGTTATAAAGTAATATTGTCCCTAAACAAGTAAATTAGATTTATCACAATATTTTAATATTGTTAGAAAAATTATAATATCCATATTGAATTAATACTTTATTTATTAAACTATCTTTTTTTATATAAAAAGCATTTTCGTATATTTTATAATTAATATAATAATTATATAAAGAGTTACAAAATGAAGTAGCATAAATACGTATATAAATATATATTTTATTTTTTCTTATTATTATTAAACTTGTAATACTTTTGAATAGGCACATATATACCATGATTCATATATTTATGTGAGATTAATGATTTTGTAGATACAAAACTTCTTATTATAGTTATCATAATTCATGTTACAGTAAATAATATAATTGCTAAATAAAACATTATATTATTATGTAATTCTTCTATTCCTTCCATTTGAGGAGTCGCACTATCCTGAAAAAATAAACCTCAAGGTGTTGGAGCATCAAGTTTTATATTATTATAAATAAATATATTTTTATACATATCAAATTTAAGATCAATAGTTTATTTCTTTTTAATACCAGAAAAATATATTTAATAATTTTTATTTTTTATTAAAAACATAAAGCAAATATAAATATAGAAATCTATAATTTATATAATACAAGATTATTAATATAATTATAACACCATATTGCAATAAAAAAAAAAACAATGAGCTATAGTGAGCTCAAAAAAACTTTTTTAATTATAAATTCAAAAGTAATTGTATAACCAAATGAAATATTAAAAACAAAAATATTTAGATTATACTTAATAAAAATAAAAATATTAAATATATAAAATAAAACTTAAAGTTTTATTATGATTTATTAAACAACATAACAATAAAGCCCTTATTAAAACAAATATAAAATGTAATTAACTTAATTTCAAAAATATTAATTATCAATAAAACCATGTTTTAAAGTGATCATTAAGATAAAGTATAATTATTATTGATATTATTTATTTAATTGTTAAATTTTATAATATTAACCTATTAAAAATTAATTGTCTATTATAATAATATAACATACTGATCTATACGCTTAAATTAGTAATAAAAAGAAAAAAAAACAAATAATGTTAACTACAGTTGAAATTAATATACTATTAATTATAATAATATAATTTAAATAAACAATCATAAAGTATCAAAACAATAAAATCATTTCCTCTTAAATACATTTAAAATAAAAAATATTTTAATATTTAAATAATTCAATTTTTATAAAAAAGAATTTTATACTCTAAATTATCTAATAAAAATTAACAATATTAAATCTACAATATAATATAACTATATAATAAAAATAATAATTTAAATTTTATTCCATATAGCTTTAACATTAAATATTTATAGTAATAAATATAATTTATTATTAATATCAATAAACATTTAAATAAAAAGACTAATGAACCTAAAGATAAAATTACCTAATATAATATTAATTAATTATCTAACAATTAGTCTATAAATTTATATATTTAGTTTATTTATTTTTAATTTTTAAATCTATTTATCAAAGACTAGTTTTATAAAAATCAAATAATCTAAATTTGTAATTAACTTTATTTTAAAGTTTGAGTTTAAATTTAAAGTTTCAGGATTATTAATATATAAAATATTCAATTATATCAATCCATAATATTAAGCTTTATTTGTATAAAAAACATCTAAAGTTTTTAAATTAAAAGCTTTTAATTCTAAAAAAAAAAAGATTTATTAATTATAAATGTATATAAACTCAACTTTTTCAATTCAATTCTTATTAAAATAAAATTTATTAATTAACCAATATATTATTTATATTATTAACAATTAATATTGAATAATCAGTTTTATTATTCAATAAAGTATTAAAAAATAAAATAAATTTATCTAATCTGTTAGACTTTTTAATTTATTTACAAAATCGTCAGATTTAATTTGATATATCTTTGCTGTATGATCACTATTATCTAGATGTCAATGTGTTCTAATATTATTAGAATACATACGATTTTTAATTTTTCACATCTCTGCTCATAGTTTTAATTTATCTAAGTCTCATGTATACATTTCTATTAATGTTTTTCAATCTCCATAATCTAAATAATTAATTGTAATCATATGATAATTATCTATAAATTCAATAATTTGTTCAGAATCATAAAAAGGACATCAAATATCATGAGACTTACGAGACTTAATTTCTTCTATATTGTTAACATCTTTTATATTATTGTATATTTTATAATTACTCACACCTATAAATTTTTGTAAATAATCTGCAAGTTTAATTTCATCCTTTGTTAAAATAATAAATAATATTGGGATTGGTAAACAATTAGATCCATTAGAATCAAAACATCTGTACACACCATAATAAAATAAACCTCTTCCATCTATAAAAGCATAAACTCATTCATGGTTTAAAGTTTTAATATCTAAATCTTTATAAAAATAATATCTTTCCTCAAAAGATCTTTTACTATTCATATTATTTTTAATAAAAGTAATTTTTCTTCTATGTATATTGAATAGATCGAAACGATCTTTACACATTAAGACCACTTTTTTAAAATCTAAATAATCCAAATTTTTAGATGTTACTAAAGAATATTCATCGAAATGAGGTAAAATATTATAATATAAATCTTCATTATTTGTTACAATAAATTTATAAATATTATACTCTTTATTAACCAACATAATTTCTCCACATTTGAAATATCTTTGTAAATCATAAAGTATACCTCTAGAATGACCCCTTATGAGTACTTCAAAAACACAGTAAAATTGTCTTTTTGATGTAAAATTTATTGAAAAACTTCCTTTAGCATCTGTAATACCCGTAACTCACCAAGGCGAAAGTAAAAGATCTTCCCTACCGTTAACTAGCTCCCTTAATTTAAAATATCTATTTGTAGAATTCATGTATTTATATTAATTTAATTAATAATAACGAAATGTTAAGCAACATATAATAATAAAAATCATTTTGTATTATTAGAAATATTACAAAGATTTAGACTTTATGCAACGTATAATAATAAGAAAGCCATCATTAAAGCAAATACAAATATTTTGAAAAAATTTTGTTATTATAAGGATTTTATCCTTATTTCAATAATTTACACTATTGATCAGACTATGTCTTTAATTAAATATTCATTTAATTATTGGATTTATGAGATTTATACCCTAGTCGTTGAACGTTTATAACTATAAAGTTAAATTTCGCTGCAAGTTGACTTGATTAGTGTTTCTTGCAATTTACCCAATTTATACAGAACTATTTGCTTTAATTTAATCCTGTAGCTTCAGCAAAAGCAAAACCTAATATAGCATAACTAAAAAGTTGACCTCTAAGAGAAGGATTTCTAGCCACACCTAAGATTAAAGCACCAAATACTACACCTATTCCAACACCAGCTCCTATTAAACCTGTTGTAGCTAACCCAGTTCCTATAATTTTTGCTGCTTGTATCATAATAAATTGATTAATATATTCAATTAGGAAACCTTTATTCATTAAATAATAAAACAATATTTAATTTATAATTTAATAAGATTATAAATTAATAAGATTAAATACATCAATATATATTGATATATATATATAAATTTATACTTTTTTATTTAAAATTTCAAATTTATATATTTAAAAATAAAAATTTTTATTTTTAATATATTTTAAATGACATGCATTTAAAGCTCTCAAGATGAATCGAACATCTATACAAATATTAACAGTATTTTGCTCTACCGTTGAGCTATAAGAGCTATTAATAGAAATATAGTTTTATAAAAATAAAACAAATTATATAATTTACTAAAAATTTATAATAAATATTCTTATCCTAGATTCGAACTAGGATCAAAATATTAGAAGTATTCTGCTCTACCATTGAGCTAATAAGAATTAATATACGTATATTTATTATATTAAATTTCAATAATTATTACAAAATCAATCTTTAAACATGTACAAGATTCGAACTTGTATCAACATGTCCGTAGCACGACATTTTAACCATTAAACTAACATGTTGATAAGAAAAATAAAAAAAATTTTTCTTCTTAATTAACAAATAATATAATATAATTAAAAACCTCAAACAAAAGGTTAATTAATTATTAAAATTAAATCAAATTAGATTGTAAAGGAAGACTAACAAATGCATGAGGTTTAGGTGGACTTGTTAAACATCATTCTAAAGAATTATTATTTCTATTAAATAAAATTTGAAATAAATCACTATGATATTGTGGTGTTAATCAAGGATATCTTGAAACAACAGTACCTTGAGTTAATTGCATATATAATATATTTAAAAAACATCAAGTAGCAACAACACTAACAATTGAACCAAAACTACTTATTATATTTCAACCAGCAAAAGCATCAGGATAATCACTAATTCTTCTAGGCATTCCTTGTAGCAAAATTAATATCAATTAAAAATTTAAAGAATTTAAACTGAATATTTTATTTTTATACACTTTGTTTGATTCACAATATTTTTTTAATGTTTCATAACTAATTTTTAAATCTTTGCTAGCTACTACTATATCTTTATATACTTTTTCTAATTCTTTAGTATTTGAATTATAAACCTAAACTTTCTTTCTTAATTTTTTTAATGTATCAATACTATGATTTTTACCGTACATAGGATTATTAATATCCGATTTATCTTTATACATTTGTTATATAAATTTTTGTGATTTTTCTTTATTAAACATAGGATTTAATTCACCAAGTTTAGTTTTTATCATTTTATCTAAAGTATTAGCACTTTGTGTTTTTCCTCAAAATGGATTTAATTCACCAGAAAATAAAGCACTAAGTCCTTGTTTAGTTTTTTTAGACAAAATTTTACCTTTATTAAACTCACTTATGAATTTTTTAGTTTCATCTGTATATCTAAAACCTAAACTAGATCCTGCTATAGTATTTATATTAAGAATAGGTTTATAAAGATTTATATAATATTGTTCTTTTTTAATTAAGTTTGTTTTAATTATAGAATCTTTATTGAATATTTCTAAAATAACAACACTAAAATTATCATAACCATATTTTAATATAGAATTAGAAATGTGTCTTTTATCAATAAGTCTTGAAGGATAATAATAAGTAGATAAACGTCTACTTAAATTATAACCACTACCTATATATTGTTTACCATTTACTGAATTATGTAAAAGATAAATACCCGATACATTTTTATAATTTTTTATAATATAATTTCTATTTAATAAAGCATTATAAAATACCACAACAGGTTTGGATAGTAAATTATTTATATTTAAAGGATATAATTTTTCGAAAGATTTTCCAATTTTAATAGTAATTAATTTATCATCCTTATTATCATAATCATTATTAGGTGATTCATTATTAGGAGATTTATAGTTAGAACCATTATTTGAATTATTATTATAATTATTAATATTAGAATTATATTTCTTATTTAAAAACTTTAGCAAATAATTGAAATTATCAATATATTTTTATATTGTTTGGACTATATTTTTACCTTTAGTAACGCTAAAGATATAACACATAGAGTCTCTTAGGAACCCACTAAAACAATTATAAATTTATTGGTTTCCTGCTGATTATTTTAAAGACTAAATAAAATTTTCCAGCATACAGTGATATACTTATAAATATTATTATTTATAGGGCCTACATTTGACCTAAGAAATGTTGAGGGAAGAAAGTAAGATTAACACCTAAAAATAAAATTCAAAAATGAACTTTACCAGCAAATATATCATAAGATAAACCTAAAATTTTAGGTATTCAGAAATATCACCCACTAAATAATGCAAAAACAGCACCCATAGATAAAACATAATGGAAATGAGCAACTACGTAATAAGTCATTATATTAACTCATTATTTTCATACACATCGCTTACGCAATGGATCGGACTATAACATATCTACTAACTTAACTTAATGAATTTTCGACTGCCACGTTTAGTCTCTACGGATCCTACTAATTAGTATTTTAAACACTAATGTTGGTTTCCACGATATTACCTTATATTTTTGTTAATTTCATGCTTTAAGAAATATATAAGGTTTCACCGTTAGCAATATATAATAAATATATTACCGAAAAAAAGTATGATATTTTCATGGTGGCAAGACAACATGACACTTATTTATTAAAAATTTGATTAAATTTTTTTAATGATTCTGCTTTTTCACCTAAAAGAGGATAAGAATAACAATGATCTATAATTTTATTTAAAATTTCTTTTTTATATACTTCTATAGAAAAAAAATTAGGGTAAGGATTTCTTACTAAATTTTGAATTTCAAAATATTGTTTAATTGCATTAATTAAATAAATATCAAAATTTAGTCCTATATAAAAAGAATGGTTATTATTTTTTCTAATAGAAAAACAACCTTCAGCTTCTATGAACCCTGACAATCATTCTTTAAAATAATTAGGTAAGAAAAAAGAATTTCTTTCAATACCAAAAATATCAGATTTTATAATAACTATTTGATTTGCATATTTAAAATTTCTATTAGACAAATATCAATCTATTGAGTTTTTTAATAAACATTTTTTTAAAAATTCAAGTTGACAAATTTTTTTCGAAGTTAGAAGAGGATATATTTCAAAAATCTTAATGATTTCTTTAATTGTTTCTTTATCATTAACTACTCATATAATTTCTTTACCTTTCCCAGTTACTCTTACATTTCCTTTAATTACTTTAGCTATTTTTATTAACATATTATAGTTTGATATAATATTAGATAGTTTAATAACAAGTCTATATTGTAATGATTGATAACGTCAATGATTAACTTGAATACTACCATCTCCATCCATTAAACCGACTCAAAACATTTTTATATATTCATTATTATTACAAGACGAAGGTAAAAAATGATTATTATTAACTAAAAACATTTTTTATTAAAAATTAAACTTATATTTAAATTAAATGGTATTTTAAATTTGTAATATTATATAAAACATTAAATTGACTGTTTAAAAGGATAAAAATTACCTATCTTATAAATGAATTATCAAAATTAACAAATAATATTATATCTAATATTAATTATTTTATTATTTTATTATTTAATCAAATTAGTATCATGGAAAGCAATATCAAGTGATGCATTAGCTAAAATAATTCCACTTAATCCACCAATAGTAAACATAACAACAAAACCTAAAGCAAATAACATAGCAGGTGTTAAATGTAAAGAACCACCATAACAAGTTGCTCAGGGTGAGGCCTTTGATCATTTCAGATCTAGTTGGCTTTATGTTTCAAAAAAATAGTGACATATCTGTATATTTTTAATTAAATGCTTATTTAAGGCACTGTCTATTACTAGTAACCAGGACCATTCCTTCATATTTCATATAACATAACATTGTTATTATATTACTTAGAAATAGTATGGCATCTGGCCTCTACACTTTTAGATATAATAAATAATTATATTTATTATACTCAATAAACTTTTTATTTATTGAATAACACTTTCGTGTTACCACTTAGCTCTACGATAATCCTTGATAATTACTATTATTATCCCAGGATGTCCCTAGAATTTGCCATATTTACAATATAAAATTAAAAATTTATTTATACTTTTTTCCCAATATTTTGTATTTCATAGAATCATGCATAAAAGGCAAAATATTATCTAAATTTCTCTTTAAAGATTTACTTTTTATATAAATAATAGGATTGCCTCTTTGAAAATGTAAAGAACATTCTAAATTAAATTTTATAATTAATATATTTAAAATAAAAACTACTTCTTTTATTGTAAAAGAATCTGTTTGAATTCTTACACCTGAATTATAAGTTCCATCTGCCATAATTCAATGAACTAAAGCTTCTCATGTTAATAAATCATATAAAGTAGTAGGTATTACTTTTTTATTATTAAGATAAAATATATTATATAATTTAGTTATACAAGGTAAAGTTCGTGTTGTAAAACCTAATCCTATATGTTCTTTTTTAGAAACAATTGTTTTAGTTATATAAGGAGCTTTAGAACAATAATGATTCAATTTGAAAAAAACAAAATAAAAATATTCAATATGATTAACTGTTTGTTTAAATTGTAATCTAGCATCACCTTTATATGATTTACTAATATTAGCATCTGAAAGAATAATTCCTATAAACACAGATAAAAGATTATTAGGTATTATAATAAATTTTCTTTCTAAAGCCGTATATCTAGGAGAACCTACAGTAGAAGATAGATTAAAACCATACGGTACTAATGCTTTATAAAAAGTATAAATATTATTTAAATTTCTATTGTATTTGGTCATATAAATCTTACTAAAGGATTTCGACAACCAACTAAATATTTTAATTCCTGTAGGAACTGCAATAATTAAAGTCGCAGCAGTAAAATAAGCTCTTGTATCTACATCTAAACCTACTGTATACATATGGTGACTTCAAACAACAAAACCTAAAACACCTATAGACATCATAGCATAAACCATTCCAAGGTAACCAAACACATTCTTACTTGAGCTAGCTGAAATTACAGTACTAATAATACCAAAACCAGGAATTACTAATATATAACAATAATTTTAATTAACTAAATAGTCTTTATTAATTAATCTTTATAAGACGAAATAAAATATTAATTAATAAAAATCTATTTTTATTAATACTCAAGAACTTTAAATTCTTGTTAGGACTTTGTCTTAAACCGAAGTAATATTATTTAATTTATTAATAGTATTTTTTAATTTAACAATTTTTTTTAATCCTTCATTTTTTAAGTGATCATTATTTTGAATTATTATGTATGCTTTTCTTCATTTTAAATAACTAATATATTTACTAGATAATAAATGAAAACTATTAAAATAATCAATAACATTTTTTGCTGAACCAAAACTAGTAGAATCATAATAATAAGTATCTTGATTTTTTCTATACCCTATATTTCCACCTAAAAAATTTTTAATTAGAATTAAAATATCAATTTTTTTTTGATCTATTTGAAAATTTAATCGTACTTCAGTTCTATTAGTACGATTAAGTAATTTAATTTGAAAACTAGCATTAGCATCAGAAAATCCTCCTAATCAATAATTTTTTAAATTCTTATCTAAATTAAGTTTAAATTTAATTTTTTTTTTTAGCTCAACAAAATTTTTATGTTTTAATATATTATTACATATTTGATCTAGTTTGTTTTTTGTTCTAATTTTTCCATTTATTAAATTAATTACTTTTTCTAAACCTTTTTTGGATCCTATTATTAGAATAAAAGCTTTTTTATTTTTAACTTTACGTATATATCCAAAACCTATTTGTTTTTTTATATAATAAGCTAAGGAAACATCAAGTGAACTAAATACAATTACTAATTGTTGTTGTTTACTAAAATGACCATCTCCATCTATTAAACCAGCTAGATAATGTCCAAATTGATCATCATTAGCTGGTTTTAAATGCGTAGGTACATGTACAGAAATAAGTTTTATTTTTGAATAAATATCTCCTAACTTTTCGGTTTCGTTGCATAAAGTCTCTGAGGTTCCAATTTTATTTTTATATAATTTTTCATAGTTTATATACATTTTATATAAATTAATAAAATTATTACCTTCTGGTATACTTAAACGTTTTAACTTTTTTACTTTATCATTTAAGAGGGAGTATTTAAAACTTAATAAAGTAGTTCCAGAAAATAGCAACGTTAAGAAGCCCATATATTGTACTTCTGGGTGTCCAAAGAATCAGAAAAGATGTTGAAATAATATAGGATCTCCTCCTCCAGCTAATTCAAAGAAAGATGTGTTAAAATTTCTATCTGTTAATAACATTGTTATTGCCAATTTTTATTTACTTACGTAAATAAATATCAGTATATTAGTTTTTATCTTGATAATATTTAATATATTTAAGTATTTAAAGTAAATATTCATATATTCACATATATGTTTGGACTATATATTATTTATCTAGATTATAAAACTTTCCTAAATGATTTTACGTAATGTTATTTTATTATTAACTTTTTGTTTCTAAAACATAATCCATATTTTCTTTATTTAATTTACTTATTTTAAATATATTTATTATTTTTAATCAATACAAAAATTTAAATGTTTACTGTTAAAGGAAATTTAAAGGTAATTATATAAAATAATATTACTCTTTATTATAACAGCTATAATTATATACTAAATATTTTCTTTTAATTTATTTTTATTTTTTTTTTTATTTATTTGTTTAAATATTTAACTATTAAATTTAATCAAAATAATTATATTTTTTATGATTAAATCTTTGTTGTATCAATTAAAATTTACATTCAATTTTAAGTTATTTATTTTTTATATAAATTTTCAAAAAAAAAAATATCTCTTAACTTAAATAAACCCAGATAACTCCGAAGTATAATAAAAAAATAATAATTCCTCTTTTTTTCAAAATATAAATTATAATTTTTTATATTATATCAATTTATTAGATCATATAAAAAATAAATTTTTGGAATTATTAGGTTATCATCAATTAAATTAACTAATAGTAATAAACCTTTATTATTAATTATTAGTATGTAACTTTTAACTCCTTTTTTTAAATAATTAAACATGTTTCAATTATTTTTGAATTATAGTAAATTATTTAATTGAAATACAATTTATATAAAATATCTAATATGATTTTTTGTTTTCCTATTTTTGGTTTTATTATACTATTTTCCTATATAAAAACTATTAAATAATATAATAATTTATAAATATTTGTCTTCGAATTTGGCATAAAAAAGATTATCAAAAAAAAATACTAAGAATATAATATAGGAAACCAAAGGAAAATTTTAAGAACAAATAAACAAGGGCGTATAGTCTCTGAATATACCATCAATTTTTAAAAATCGATGGTTTACTGCTGATTGTGTAAAATATTAAATTTCACAGTTTTCAGCAATTAGCCCTATTTATTGCTGGCACAATTATACAAAACAATAATTAGTAAAGATTATAAAATACTAAATTTAATACAAATCTATTTTATTTTTTTTAAGAACTTTTATTAATATATTTTTATTATAAAATAAGTAATTAAAAAAATAGGTTAAAGTTAAGATTGCTAAAATTGTCAATATATAACCATATAAAATTCAAACTTTATTTGTTTTAATTTAGATGAATAAATTTTCATAATAATAAAATGTTTCTTAAAAATTTTTTTTTAATTTATGATAAATCTATAAACTATTTTATAATTCATATAAAATAAAAATGAAGATATAATAATAATATACAACTATTAAATAAAAAATTACAAGATAAAATTTTATTAACTAATTCAACATTATATTAATATGATCTATATTTCAAATATATTAATTTTTAAAATTTATATAATTGAAATTAAGCCTATATATTCTGATAAATTATATACTATATATAAAAAAATGCTACTGAATAAAATTAAATAAATTCTAGTTATAAATAATAATATTGCTTTTCTATTTTTATATAAATAGATTAATAATATAAATAATAAGAATATACAAAAAAATATAAACAAATTAAAAAAAATAATATTTATTACAGAATCAATACTATCTCCCTCTTCTATTATAGAATTAGCAGAAAAAGAACCATCGTTATTATTAGAATTAGCAGAAAAAGAACCATCATTATTATTAGAATTATCATTAGAACTATTATTATTATTTATATCATTATTATTAGAATTATTATTATTGTTAACTTCATTATTGGAATTGTTATTATTGTTATTAACTTCATTGTTAGAATTATTGTTATTATTAACTTCATTATTATTAGAATTATTATTAGAATTGTTATTATTATCATCTTCATTTTGAAGATCTGAAATATTAAATCCAGGTGTAATTACAACACCTCCTACAATACCTCCTGCAGTTAATATAGAAACACCCAACTCCAATGAACCCACTGATTCACTAACAGCAATTATATCATTAAATGTGAAATTAGTGTTAGCAATTAAATATTCAATTGCTGCATTAATATCTGAATTATCTACATCAGGATTTGTAACACCATTAATATTATTTGAAAGACCATTACTATTACTTGAAACATTAAGAATAGCATTCTTTATTGTATCTTTAGCTCCTTTAATTATTTTTATATATTTATCAAAATCTTCTTCATGCTCATATAACATCATAAATTCAAATTGAAGATTATATAATATAAAAAAAATAGCAAAAAGCCAAAAAATAGCAAAAAACCAAAAAATTATTTTTTCTAATAAATGTATTATACAATTGAAAATATTGTAAATGGCTAAATTGGGTTTTATATATCTTCATAATCTAATTAAACTTTTCATTTTTTTTTTATTTTGTAGGGTTTGTTATAAAAAGCAAGCATTATTCTCACCTAACATATAGTCCTATGTACCAGCTAGTACAGGTAAGGATAATAATAATAATACAGCTGTTATAACTACAGCTCAACCAAATAAAGCTAATTTATGTAATCGTATACCTGGGCTTCTCATATTAATTATAGTTGAAATAAAATTAATAGCACCCAATAAACTACTAACACCAGCTAAATGTAGACCAAATATAGCTAAATCTACACCTGGTCCACTATGACTTTGTATACTTGCTAATGGAGGGTAACAATTATGTTGGTAATTTCATTGTACTATATACAACTATCATTACACTCAATAAATTTCTTTATTGTTCGGACTATACCTTTATCTTGTAATTATTAATTATTTTTTGAATAAATCAATTTCTAATAACTTTTCTTTCATTTTTCTAAGTGTTTCTCTAATTAATAATAATTTATAATAATTTCCTTTATTTTTAATATATGATCTAGCTCAAATTTTATATTCTACACTTTTCATACCTATTAAATTATCTTTAAAGTAATTTATTATATTTTCTATAGCTCTAGAATTTGTAGTGTCCAAAATATAGTAATTATGTTTAGTTTTAAATCTAACGACAGTTGAAATATGTAATATTACTTTTATACTTTCTAAAACTATACTATCTAGTTTTTGAGTTATACCAAATCCATGTACTATTCTATTGCTATCTTTAGATACTAAATAAAAACTACCTTCTCCTTCTACAAATCCACTTAGTCAAGGTTTAGTTATAACATTTATTATTTCATTATGTTTTAATGGAAATGTTATATTATTTCAAGCTGGTGATATATAACCTTGAGGTAAAGTTTCTTCTTTTAATGCAAATAATAATTTATCTTTTTGTACTTTATTTAAATTAAGATCATTTAATATATTAAATGCTTTCTTTAGTTTTATGTAGTTAAAGTATTTACTAGTTAAAAGAGGATATTTATCAAAAATAGGAAATATTACAGTTTCTAATTTTTTTCTATCTCTTATAAGTATTTGTCCTTTACTATTATCTTTAGTAATTGTACCTATACCTAAATTAGTTTTAATATAATGTAAAATTCTTAAATTATATCTAGAAAAAGCAATTTTATAAACTAAAATTCATTTACCATTTTGATAATAAAACCCGAAAGCACCTTCTCCATCTGTTATTCCAACTAACCATTGTTCAAATCAAGTTTTATCATTTTTTACAAGATACTCTTTGTTTAGTCTCTGATGAGTTACAAAATATCTTTTTATTACTCAGGCGTATTGTTCCCTTGATATAAACATTTTTACATACGATTTAAACAATCATGAGTAATTTATTACGTGTATTAAGAATATTAATTCTAATACTTGAGAATATTCACGCATCGAAAAGAGTTTTATTCCCTCTGAATCACTTCAGAGCAACTCCTTACCCATATAAAGAGTTCAACCTGTACCTACACCATTTTCAATTATAGCAGAAAATACAAATAATAGTAAACTTGGTATTAATAGTCAAAAACTAATATTATTCAATCTAGGGAATCATTAAAATAAGTAATTTCCTACCTATATGGACTATGTTTTCACGCATAATAATTAATTATACGGCTTCGCGTGTAGTCTCTGAAGATTCTACTTGTTAATAAACTTTGGTTTCTTACATATTATTCCTATGTATATATAATTATTACTACTAATTCAGTCAAAAAACTAACTTTATAAATTATTAATCTTAATTAGGTGTATATATATCTGTTAACTGAAAAAAAAATTTTTCTTTTTTAAGAGATTCTATGTATATAGCGAAGTAATAATTGAATAATTTACATTATTCAACGGCATTCCCCTATTTAGTTAAAAAATATAAATATAACTTGAAATAAATTAAATCATTTAGATAATATTGCCAAATCTTTAATTTATTTATATTTATCAGTTTTTATAAATAAATCATATACTATATATTTATTATATCACAAATATTATTATGTATATATTTTGTATATAGCCTTGTGTTTAATTATATTATTATAATTAAAAAAGATTCCGACTGTACATTAAGCATCGTTTCAGACACCCACCAGTGAACCAGTCTGTAGCGATATTTTACTCTATCGACGGTCTTAGTACAAAACTAATACTTTTAACCGTTTTCACTAGTATTGCTATATAATTTATCATATAAATTTTTAGTAAAAATTACTTTATAAAATTATATAACTATGTATAACTTTTATAACTTTTATACCAATCATATCAATAAAAAATTTTTTTATTAATACTTTTTAGTAAATTTAACATTTAACCTAATTTATTTATTACATCATAAATACCTCAAGCTGAAAATAAAGTACCTATTAAAATAAGAAACAAGGAAACATATATTCACATTATAGTTGTCTTGCTTCATAAATCTTTTAGTTTATTTAATACTAGATAAATACTACTACCAAAAGGTAATTTTTTAACAAAATCTAATTTAATATCATATTCACTCAGACATTTCATTGTTAATAATATTATAGCATTTATAATTAGTATTACTAAACCTAAATGTATAAATAAATCCCAACTTAAAACTTCAACACCCTCTTTAGCTATAATGTAAAAATCTTTGTCTCCTATAATATCAGTAGGATCTAACATAGATTTAGCAGGAAATGATTTATCTTTTGTACTATTAATTAATTTTTCAGCCTCAGTTGAAGAAATAGACACACTACTTTTTACATTATCTGCTTGTACTATAATTCGACTTTGAGGTCTAATATAAGATGTATTAGATTGAAATAACTTAAATGCACCTTATCCAATAATTCCACCTCCAACAGAAACAGCTATTTTACCAC
>Ga0137433_1000441_pt1 | contig 22408 bp, 19 predicted proteins | sample EasRivERMZT840_2_FD_102335 | JGI IMG/M metagenome (GOLD analysis project Ga0137433, IMG submission 102335) | Soil microbial communities from meander-bound floodplain in the East River, Colorado, USA - East River MetaG ERMZT840_2 | ecosystem: Environmental > Terrestrial > Soil > Floodplain ...
ATCGACTACAGAAAGGATCCGGGCACCGAGTGGGATCTCTTGACCCTTGAGGCCCTTCGGGTAGCCCGATCCGTCCCAAGCTTCGTGGTGGTGCCGAACGATCGGTTCAACCGGATAAGGAAAGTTGATCGATTTCAGAATGTCTGCGCCCACAGCGGCGTGGACCTTCATCCGCTCGAATTCCGACGCCGTAAGAGGGCCAGGCTTGTTGAGGATGTACTCAGGAACGGCAAGCTTGCCGGTATCGTGCAAAAGAGCCGCGGCGCGGATAGCGTCCAACTCCTTTTCGTCCTTCACGCCCAGTGCCTCCGCGAGCGACATCGTGTACCGCTGGACGCGGCGGATGTGTCCATGCGTGACTTGGTCCTTGGCGTCAATAGCGAGAGCCAGTGCTTCGATCGTCGACATGAAGACCCGATTCAGTTCCAGGTTCTTTTCCCGCTCAGCTTTGAGTCGCTTGGATGACCAGCTGTATGTGAAGTAGATGACGATCAGCAGCGGCACGATGACCAGGATGAACGCCCAGTCAAATTTCTTGCTGCTCGCGGCAAAGGCTGCAATCGAAGCGCCCGCCGCGAAGTTGATCCACAGCTCGCGGAAGTTGGCCCACCAGATTGGGATCGCAGGTTCCCTCTGCTCGATGGCAATGGCGAATGTAACGAGCCAGCTGCTCAGCAAGAAGTGAAGCGCGGTAAAGACGGCGAGCCTGAGTACGAATTCAGAAGTGAGTCCGGCGGCGGCTCCCTCAGGAGTGATGCCGGTCACGATAGCCGCAACCCAGATCGAAACCGAGGGAGCGGCCAGATTGAAAAGGACTTGCTCCGATCGGAGCCCTCGTCCGAGCAGGGACTCCTTTAGGCACAATACAAGTGAATCGAGAGCGACGAGCACTGTGCCGACCGCGGGTCCGAGAAGGACGGTGCCAGCGAGAACGAACGTTTCAGAGATGGAGATCGTTGCGCGGCCGGACGGAAGCTTGACCGACAGCCATCCGCTTATGAGGGTCAGCCCGGCTAGTTTTAGCCAGTCAAGCTGCCAAGCCCAAGGTTTTCCGGTGAGCTCCCGGATGCTGAGCCCGATCACCACCAAGCCCGAGGCCACAACAAGGCTTACGTAGACGAGCGTACTCGCCGAGAACGTCCGCCTACGTGGCTCAGCCATACGGAAAAGTCGGCCGGCCCGGCGGAGTGCCGGGCGCGGACCAACTGTCTTTATCGGTCAGGAATTGTCGAAGCGCCAGCGAGCGGGAAGGCCCGCGGGAGCGAGAGGCTTCCCGGCGCTAGCCCCAGATGATGATCGTTGACGGTCGCTGCATGAGCGTGCTCTCCAGCCGGTGTCCGCCTTGCGGCGGCCCTAGGCTGGCCTCCCTCGGTAGCGACCCTTAGTGCAAACCGAAGGCCAGCTGCGACCGTGTGAATTGGGGCTAATTACTCAGTTCTCTGGGCGAGGGGCGCCCAGGATTACGATTCTGAAAGCCTAGGTCCAAATGATCGTTTCAAATCGGCGCATGCCGCCTAGCCTCCAACGTTTCCGGGGCCCATGTTGCTCCAGATTATTGCGTTGCTCCAGATGATCGCGTTGCTCCAGATGATCGCGTTGCCCTGGACGGAATTGCTCCAGATGATCGCGTCCCCCCACACGAACCTGCCGAGTTCCGGGTTCGTGTTGCTCCAGATAATTGCGTTACCTTCCGCGGTGCCATCGCCAGCCTTGAGGTTGCTCCAGATGATGGCATTGCTCCAGATAATCGCGTTGCTCCAGATGATCGCGTTGCCCTGGACGGAATTGCTCCAGATGATCGCGTTGTCCCTGATGGCGTGATTGCTCCAGATAATCGCGTTGCTCCAGATGATCGCGTTGTCCTTCGCAGTCTGATTGCTCCAGATAATCGCGTTACTCCAGATGATCGCGTTGCTCCAGATAATGGCGAGCTCGCGAACTGTGTTGCTCCAAATAATCGCGTTGCCGAACGCAATCCGCCCGCCTTCTACGCTCTCACCGCCGATGACGACATGACGCGGAGCCGAGAGGAGGTTACGGCTCTGCGATACCTTCACCGCCAGCGGTACGTTCAAGCTACCGGCGCCCTGTTCGATCAATCCAAATCCCGGTAGCGGCTGCGCCGAGTACTGCAACGCGAACTTGACCTGCGCCGGCGTCATCTCAGGCTCGGCCTGAAGAAGCTGCGCCACGGCGCCGGAGACCACCGCTGTCGCCATGCTGGATCCCGACAGCGTCAGATAAGTGCCGTTCGACGCGCCCTGGACGCGCCGCTCCGGATACGTATTCCAGAGGTAGCTGCCCTCAGCGCCAGCGGCAATCAGCGCATTTCCAGGCGCCACGAGGTCCGGCTTGAGCTCCCACGTCGCGGCCTCTTCAGGCTCGCCCACAGGGCCGCGCGAGCTGTACGTCGCTACCACGTCGTCCGAACGCGCCACTGTGCCGCGCGTATTGAGGGCGCCAACCGTCAGCGCGCCAGGCGTGTACCCCGGCGAGACAATGCCGCCCACGATCGGCGTGCCGTCCGCCAGCTTGCCGAGATTCCCAGCCGACGCGATGACGACGAGCCCGGCCTTCACCGCGCGTTCGACGGCCCGCGCCATCGGGTCCTTGGCGTACGACCCCGATGCCGGGTGGCCCAGCGAGAGGTTCAACACCCGGATGCCATAGCGCTCGCGGTTGTTGATGGCCCAGTCGATCGCGTCAATGACGTCGGAAACGTAGCCCGTTCCGTCGGCGCCCAACACCTTGAGGCTGATCAGCGCGGCCGCCGGCGCCATGCCGACGTGCTCGCTGTCGCGCCCCACGCGGCTGCCAAGTCCGCTGCCCGCGATGATGCCGCCGACGTGCGTGCCGTGGCCGTACAAGTCGCCTTCAGCCTCGTCCGTGAAGTTGACGCGCAGAAGAACCCGGTTCCGAAGGTCGGAGTGCTCGGCAATCCCGGAGTCAATCACCGCCACGCCGATGCCCCGGCCGACGAGACCGTTGAAGTTGCCGGCGAACGTCCGGAAGAGCTGGCTGGCTCCCGTCGACTGGGCCGCCAGGCTGGTGCCCATCACGAGCTCGTCCTGGTTCAGCAGGGGGACGCCGGAGTCATTGGCCAGGGCGTCAATCTGCTGACTGCTTCCGGACAGGACCACGCCGCCTGAGAAGCGCTTGGAGACCCGGACGCCGTAGGTGGCGGCCAGGCGCTCGGCCTCCGCCAACGGACCCTCGTAGATGACGTCAATCCGCGAAGCACCCACCTCGAGCTGTTTCGCCAGCCCCCGCGACAATTCGGCCCGTTTCTGGGCCGCGGCCACCGCCGGCACGGCAAGAAGCCCTGCCATGAGGCCGATAACTGTGATCAGGTTGAAGGCGTGGGAGCGTCGAGCGCGCGTCGGGGAGTCCATGCGGTTTCAGTCCTGTCGGGTCGCCTATACAAAGATGTTAGACGACCGCCAGTTTTGTCACGCATGTACCGTACCAACAGATCTGTCGAACGATTCTGCGTGGATCCGCGCGAGTTTTCCCAGCGTTCCTACAATCTTGAACTCAGAATCGGCGGGTACATTACAGTTCCGTAGGCCGATCCTCAGGTTTGTGACTCTTTGGACACGTCAGAGCGCCGATCCGAGCCGTTTACGGGCGAGTGAACGACGACTCCTGAAATCGACGTGCAGTTCCGTCATCGCGAGGTATCCGGTTTGAGACGGGAACGTATCGGATTGGTCGTCATCACGCTGCTCGCCGCGGCGGGGGTCCTGTATTGGGTTCAGGCCAGTCGCGGCGGCAGTACGGGCCCGGCTCCAGCGGGCGTTGTCCGCGGGGGCCGCCTGATAGCGACCCACCGCAGCGAGCCGCAGTCGTTCAATCGCTATGCGTCCGCCAACCCGGCGGAAGAGCTGTTTGCCCGGCTGACCCAGGCGACGCTGGTCCGGCTGAACCGCGCGACCGGAGAACTCGAACCGCGTCTCGCGCGCGAATGGAGCTCCTCCCCCGATGGGCTCACCTGGACGGTGAAGCTTCGAGAGGGCGTGCGATTCTCCGACGGTCTGCCATTCACGTCCTCCGACGTGCTCTTCACGTTCCAGGTCCTGTACGACAAGCGCGTCGCCAGCCCGCTCGCCGGAAGCGCGATGGTCGGCGACAATCCGCTCACCGTCCGCGCGCTGGATACGCAAACGGTCGTCATTGTGTTTCCCGCGGTATACGGGCCAGGTCTCGCGATTCTCGACAGCCTGCCGATTCTCCCCGAGCACAAACTCCGGAGAGCGTTTGAGTCGGGCACGTTCAAACAGGCGTGGGGCGTTGCGACGCCTGCATCCGAATTCGCGGGCCTGGGCCCGTTCACGTTGCAGGAGTACGTGCCAGGACAGCGCGTGGTCTACCAGAGCAACCCGGAGTTCTGGCGCACCGACGATCAGGGACGGAAGCTGCCCTACCTGGACCAGATCGAAGTGCAGATCGTGCCCGAGCAGAGTGCCGAAATGCTGCGGCTCGAAGCCGGCACGGTCGATGTCACCACTGACCAGGTCCGCGCGGAGGACCTGGCGGGCCTGCAAGCGCTCCAAGCCAGGGGTGTCGTGACGCTCAACGAAGCCGGCGTCGCGACGAACCCCGAGATGTTCTGGCTGAATCTCAATCCGAGCTCGGCGCTCGCGAAAACGCGGCCATGGTCCCAGCGGCTCGAGCTGCGACAGGCGATCTCGCATGCCGTCGATCGCCGTCGCATCGTGGACACGGTCTACCTTGGCGCCGCGGAGCCGATCTTCAGCACCGTCACGCCGGGTTATGGCGAATGGTATGTGCCCGACCTGCCGCCGATTGAGTTCGACCAGACGCGCGCCCGCGCGCTTCTTGCGTCGATCGGCCTGGCGGATCGCAACGGGGACGGCAAGCTCGACGACGAACGCGGCGAGACCGCCCGGTTTGCGATCGTCACGCAGAAGGGCCACACCATCCGTGAGCGGACCTGCGCGATCATTCAGGAACAGCTGCAGGCGGTCGGCCTCACGGTGGACGTCGTCGCCCTCGAGCGGACGGCGTTCTTCTCGCAGGTGTTGGGTGGCACGTATGAGGCCGCGTTCTTTCAGCTGATCTTCGATTCCTTCGATCCGGCCTCGCAGTTCGATTTCTGGGCATCGAGCAAGGGCTTCCACATCTGGCATCCGTCGCAGGCCAAACCGGCGACCGAGTGGGAAGCCCGCATCGATGATCTGATGGTGAAGCAGTCCACGACGCTGGATCGCGCGGAGCGGCGGCGCCTGTTCGCCGAGGCGCAGCGAGTCCTGGCCGCGAATCAGCCGGTGATCACCTTCGCGGCGGCGAAAGTCGTCGTCGCGACCAGCGCGCGGGTGGGCGGCGCGATGCCGTCGGTGCTGGCGCCGCCCGTCTTGTGGAACGCGGAAATGCTCTGGCTGGTGCCGGCGCCCGCCGGCGCATCCGGCAAGTGAACGCGGATCTGGCCGCCTTCATCGGTCGCCGGCTGGCGGCCGCTCTGCTGTTTGTTGTCGTCGTGTCCTGCGCGGCGTTCGTCCTGGTGAGGATCGCGCCGGGGGATGCCACGACGGATCTCTACATGCAGCGAGGCGGGACCGCCGCTGTCGAGGAGACGCGGGCGCGGCTCGGGCTGGACCGCCCGATGGTGTCGCACCTCGCGTCCTGGGCGACGGGGCTCCTGACGTTTGATCTGGGTCAATCGTCCGTCTACGGAAGACCCGTAGCGGGGCTGGTGAAGGAACGCGCGGGGGCGACGGCGGCGCTCGCCAGCCTGGCGCTGCTGCTCGCGGCGGCCATCGGGTTGCCGCTCGGAGTGCTGACCGCATCGCGGCCTGCAATTGCCGCCGCGGTTGCGCCGATATCGATCGCGCTCGTGGCCTGCCCGCCGATCATCGCGGTTCTGGCTTTGCTGCTGCTGGCGATCGAAACGGGATGGCTCTCGATCGCGCAAGGCTCGTACGCGGTGCCAACACTCGCACTCGCGTTGCCTCTCGCTGCGATGTTGGAGCGCCTGCAGTCGCGCGCGATGGCTGAGGCGCTCGCGTCGCCTGATCTTGTGGCGGCGGCGGCGCGCGGCGTGCCGCGTGGACGGCTGCTGTGGGTGCACGCCGCCCGTCAGTCACTGCGTCCCGTCCTCGGCATCGCCGGTGCCGTGGTCGGCACGCTCTTCAGCGGGTCGCTCGCCGTCGAGATGGTGACGTCCTGGCCGGGCCTCGGCCGCCTCCTGTTCGACGCGGTCGCCGGCCGCGATCTGTTCCTGGCCGCGGGCTGTGCGCTCGTCGGCGCCGTGCTCGTCGCCGTCAGCAACCTCCTCGCCGACGTCGCGCGCGCCCTGATCGATCCCCGGGTCCGGGAGGCCGCATGATCGCATCCGCCTGGGTGCGGTGGCGAATGCGGCTCGGCGCCGCGCTTCTGGCCACATTCGCGGGCGTCGCGATCCTGGCCCCCGTCATCGCTCCCAACGATCCCAACAGCCAGTTTCAAGACAAAGCGTACGCGCCGCCCATGCGCGTTCGGATCGCGGAGGGCGGCAGCATTCGGGCGCCCTTTGTTCGCCAGCAAGTCCTCGAGGACCGGCTGGCGCGGCGGTTTCGGGACTCAGACACGACGCCGCTGACATTGATCTGGTTTTCGGACGGCAGGCTTGTCACGCTCGAGCCGAGTGATGGACCGCTCCTGTTGCTGGGCGCGGACTCGCTCGGCCGCGATCTCTTTTCGCGCCTCGTCCATGGCGCGCGATTGTCGTTCGCACTCGCCGCGCTCGGTGTGGCCGGCGCGCTGGTGCTCGGCGCGCTGATTGGCGGGCTGGCTGGAAGCGCAGGCGGCGGCATCGAAACCGGCCTGATGTTCATCACCGATTTCTTCCTGGTGCTTCCCGGCGCGTACCTGGTGCTCGTGCTTCGCGGTGCGCTGCCTTTGATTCTGTCCACCACCCAGGTGTTCTTCCTGATGGCGGCGCTGTTTGCCGTCGCCGCCTGGCCGCATGCCGCGCGCGGCGTGCGCGCGATTGTCGCCACCGAACGGCAGCGGGAGTACGCCATGGCGGCACGCGCCGCGGGCGCCGGGCCTCTGCGTCTCATGCGGCACCTGCTGCCAGCCGCGCGGAGTTTTCTCGGCGTCGAGATCATGCTGCTCATTCCGGCGCTGCTGATCGCCGAAGCGACCGTGTCGTATCTCGGCCTCGGGTTTCCCGTGCCGACGCCGAGCCTCGGCACGATGCTTCAGGATGCGGCAAAGGTGTCGCTGATGCGGGAAGCGCCGTGGCTGCTGGCGCCCGCCGCCACGCTGTTCGTCGTCGTCCTGGCCGTGCAACTCGTCGTCTGGACGTCGGCGCCGGCCACGGATCTCCTCGTCGGCCGCCGCCGGACGCAGTAGCGTGAGCGGTGCGTTGACAGCCTCCGTGCGCGCGGGTAGCCTCCGCTTGAGACCATGAACAATCGCCTGCGCGGCGTTTTTCCCCCGATTCCCACCACCTTCGACTCCGCGACGGGCGACGTCGACGAGAGGGCCGTGTCCGCCAATGTGCGGCGCTGGATGAAGACCGGCCTTGCCGGCGTGCTGGCGCTCGGTTCCAACGGCGAAGCGGGCTCGCTCGACGAGGCGGAAGGAGATCGGCTGGTGGCCGCGGTACGGGAGGAAGTGCCCCGTGAGCGGACGTTGCTGGTCGGCACGGGGAAAGAATCGACGCGCGCGACCATTCGCGCGACCGCCAGGGCCGCCGCGCTCGGCGCCGACGCCGTTCTCGTGCGCACGCCTTCGTACTTCAAGGCGCAGATGACGACCGAGGCGCTGCTCGCGCACTTTCGCGCGGTGGCGGATGCGTCGCCGGTGCCAGTTCTGCTGTACAACCTGCCCGGCGTGACCGGCATCACGCTGACCGTGCCGATCGTCGCCGCCCTGGCCGAGCATCGAAACATCATCGGGATGAAGGAAACGAGCCCGGAGCTCGAGCGGCTCGGGCAGTGCGTGCAGCTCAACGGCGGGCAATTCACCGTCCTCTCCGGATGGGCGCCCGTCGCGTATCCTGCGCTCATGTCAGGCGCGGCGGGCGCGATCCTTGCCGTGGCCAACGTGCTGCCCGACGCGTGTGTGTCGTTGTTCGAGTTGACGCGAGCGGGTCGTCACGATGACGCCATCGCGCTGCAGCGAAAGCTCACGCCCCTCGCCCAGCTCGTCAGCTCGGTGCACGGCGTGCCCGGTTTGAAGTGCGCGCTCGACGCGCGTGGCTTTCACGGCGGACCCGTGCGGGGACCGCTGCTGCCGGCTTCTGCCGAGGCACGCGACGCCATCACGCGGACGCTCGCCCAGTTCGACTGACGGGGTACTTCGATGCTGCCGACCACCGACCGCCTGTTGCTCGGCCCCGGCCCGTCGCCGATCTCCGATCGCGTGCTCGCCTCTCTCGGTGCCGCGCCGCGCTCGCATCTCGATCCGGAGCTTCTCGCAATCCTCGATGATATTCGCACGCGGTTGGTGCGAGTGTTCCGTGCGCCGGAGGGCTCGCTGGCAGTGGCTGTCTCCGGGACCGGAACATCCGGCGTGGAGACCCTTGCCGCCAACCTCGTGGAACCGGGCCGGCGGGCGCTTGTCGTCGTGAGCGGTTATTTCGGCGAGCGACTCGCGACGATCCTGGCTCGCTGCGGAGCCGAGGTCGATCGCGTCCAGGTCGAGTGGGGTCGCGCGGTGGACCCGGCAGACGTCGCGCGCGCGTTGGCGTCACAGCGCGCGGATCTCGTGGCGATGGTTCACGCCGAAACGTCCACCGGCGTGCGGCATCCGGTCGCTGAAGTTGCCCGGCTGGCGCAGGAGCACGACGCGCTCATGATCGTCGACGCTGTGACGTCGCTGGGCGCGATCCCGGTTGACGTTGCGGCGTGGGGCATCGACGCTTGCTCGTCGTGCTCGCAGAAAGGGCTCGGCGCGCCGTCCGGCCTCGCCCCCGTCGTGTTCTCGCCGCGGGCGCTCAGCCGGCGCGTGACGTGCCGGAGCTTCTATCTCGATCTCGGCCTGCTCGAGGATTACTGGCTCCGCCGCAAGTACCACCACACGATCTCGGCGCCGTTGATCTACGCTCTCGCCACGGCGCTTGCGGAAGTCGAGGAGGAAGGGCTCGACGCGCGATGGGCGCGCCACGAGCACGTCCATCACGCCCTGGTCGCCGCACTGGATCAAGCGGGACTCTCGCTGCTGCCGTCGGTCTCCGACCGGCTGTGGAGTCTGAACGCCGTTCGCGTGCCCGCGGATGTCGATGACGCGGCCGTGAGAAGCCATCTGCTCCGCGCGCACGGCATCGAGATTGGCGCCGGCCTCGGCCCGCTGGCAGGAAAAATCTGGCGGATCGGCTTGATGGGATCGGGATCGACGCTCGACAACGTCGCGCGCGTGATGGCAGCCCTGTCTGTATCAATTGCGCAAACGCGACAGGCGGCGTCGGCCTCGCGGTAAACGGGCCGTCTTTTGCCTGGTCGGAGTTGGCCCCCGGTTTGCGTTCATCTGGGAGGATCTCTACGGGCTGGATGAACCGCTCCCGCATCACCCGGCTGTTGATCGCCACTCCCGCCGCCATCCTGGCGGTGCTGGCGTACACCTGGCTCGCGTTGCCGGACGTCCGCGATCTCCGCCGCACGAATCCGACGACCACCGCATTCATGCGGCTGCGCGCGAGCGAAGCGGCGTCATCGGGATCGTCGCAGCGCCAGGTGCACCGATGGGTGTCCTACAACCGAATCAGTCCCGCGCTCGCCAAGGCCGTTCGCGTTGCCGAGGACGCGGCGTTCTGGGATCACGACGGGATCGATCTCGGCGAAATCCGTGCCTCAATTGAGGACAACCTGACCAAGGGCAAGCCGCTGCGCGGTGCGTCCACCATCACGCAGCAGCTCGCGAAGAATCTGTACTTGTCACCGGCGCGGAATCCGTACCGGAAGGTCACCGAGCTCCTGATCACCCGCCGGCTCGAGGCCGAGCTGTCCAAGACGCGCATCATGGAGCTCTACCTGAATCTGATCGAGTGGGGCGACGGGATCTGGGGGGCCGAAGCCGCGGCGCAGACCTACTTCGGCGTGCACGCGAGCGAGCTGTCCAACGAACAGGCCGCCCTGCTGGCCGCCGCGATTGCCAGCCCGAGAACCTTCAATCCCGCGCGGCCGAGCAACGCCCTGCTGCGGCGGCAACAACGGATTCTGGGACGAATGGGATTCAGCGGTTGACCGGCGCGGCGACGAGTACCCGGCGGGCGCCGACCCAGCGCGCGCGCCAGTAGGGCGCGTCGAAGCGATCGACACGGACCGACGAGCCCGATCCCGGCGCGTGGACGAACTCGCCAAGGCTGGGAGGACCGACCGCGATGCCTACGTGCGTCGCGGCACCGACGTCCAGCCCCTCCTTCGTGGTCGCGAAGAACAGCAGGTCGCCCGCCTGAATGCGGTCGAAGTCGATCATCTGGCCGGAGCCGAACTGTTCGTCCACCGTGCGCGGCAGGCTCACATTGGACTGTCCGAAGACCCACAAAACGAGCCCGCTGCAATCCAGGCCGTTGCGTGGATTCTGTCCGCCGACGCGGTAGCGAGTTCCGCGCAGCGAGAGTGCGGTCTGCACGAGCGCTTCGACGCTGGCGGTCGTCGACATCGCGAATCCAGGACGGTCGAGGGACGGGAACGCCGCTGGACGCACCACGCCGCCGGACGCACATGCGGCCGTTGACGCCGAAACGGCTATCGCGACAAGGGCGATGGAGAACGGGGCCAGCCTGGACATCTACAGAGAACTTATCGGCTCGGGCCGAGGCGCCCGTGAGGGGAGAAGGGCCGCCTCCGGGTCACCCTAACTCTCTGACTGCGTTCGTCTTACGACCGTGGTTTCTTGACAAGCCGCGGAGGATCTAGTGAGAATGGCACCACTCGGGCTATGGAACAGACGCTCCTGCTGAATGCGACGTACGAACCCCTGCGGGTCGTGCACTGGCAGAAGGCGATCACGCTCTGGTGCCAGGGCAAGGTCGAGATCGTGGCGGAGTACGACCGCGAGGTGCGGTCGGTCACGTTCAGCATTCGCCTGCCGTCGGTCATCCGGTTGCTGCGCCGCATCCGCGTGCGGCGCACGGTGGAGTACGTGCCGTTCTCGCGGGCGAATATCTACGCCCGCGATCACCATTCCTGCCAGTATTGCGGCGATCGCTATCCGACCTCGGAGCTGACCTTCGACCATGTCGTGCCCGTGGCTCAAGGCGGCCGAAAGGACTGGGAGAACATCGTCACCTGCTGTATCACCTGCAATCGCCAGAAGGGCGGCCGCACGCCCGAACAGGCCGGCATGCGACTCATCCGCCATCCGAAGCGTCCGGATCGAGTGCCTGCGGTGCGCATCACGTTCGGCCTCCGCAACGCGCCCGAAAGCTGGCGCGACTACCTCTACTGGAACGTCGAGCTCGACGACGCATAGGGGAGCGTCGTGGCGCACGTCATTTCATCGGTACGCCCCGGCTGGGTCGTTCCCGGCGCGCGGGTGACCGTGGAAGGTACCCATCTGCCCGTCCCGGCCGACGGCCCGCCGCATGTCCTGGTGGGCGTGCTCGACGCGCACGTGGTGGGCGCCTCGCATCGTGCGCTCCGCATCAGAGTTCCCGCCGAGGCGGAAGGCGGCACCACCGCCATCCGCATCGACGAGCTTCCGGGCGAGTCCGCGTTCGTCGAAGTGGCTCGTCCGCTGACGACCGGCATCCACCAGGTGGACAGTCCCGCGTTCGATCAAGCCGGGCGCCTCTGGGTGACGCACAGCGGCAGTCGCGGAACGAAGGCGCCCGTGCCCCTGTACCGCATCGGACCTGACGGCGTTCGACAGGCGGTTCCCATCGACATCAGCAACCCGACGTCGCTCGCGCTCGGGCCGGACGGCGCGATGTACATCTCGAGCCGGTTCGAAGGCAGCGTCTACCGCGTCGCACCGGATGATCAAGTCGAGGTGTACGCCACGGAACTCGGCGTGCCGACCGGGCTGGCGTTCGCCGCTGACGGATCCCTGTTCGTGGGCGATCGATCCGGCACCATCCTCCGCATCGCGCCGGACCGCAGCGTGGAGCCGTACGCGTCACTCCCGGCCAGCGTCGCGGCGTTTCATCTGGCCGTCGGGCCGGACAACTGCCTCTACGTCGCGGCGCCGACCCTGGCGACGCACGACGCGATCTACCGGATCACCGAGGACCGGCTGGTTGACGTGGTCACCGATCGACTCGGCCGGCCGCAGGGACTCGCCTTCGATCTCACCGGCACGCTGTATGTCGTCGATGCGCTGGCCGGATCGTCCGGATTGTTTCGAGTCGAGGGCGGCGGCCCGCAGGCCGGCGTCGAGCTCGCTGTGTCCGCGCCCAGTCTGGTCGGCATCGCCTTTGATCCGGCCGGCGGCGCCGTGCTGGCTTCGAACGACACGGTCTGGCGTCTGGATGTTCCCCTGAAGCCGTGGGCCTTGAGCAGTACGTAGGCCGGTCCGGGTTCTGGACCGGCATGAGGAGCTGATGAATCTCTTCCGGGTGAAGTCGCTCGACAGCACGCTCAGAGACACGGAGGGCGGCGAGCGGTCGCTCAAGCGTGTGCTCGGCGCCGGCGATCTGATCATGCTGGCGATCGGCGCCGTCATCGGCGCCGGCATCTTCTCGTCGATCGGCACGGCGGCCGCGGGGGAGGTGCTGCCGAACGGCGAGGTCGTGCGCTACGGCGCCGGGCCCGCGCTGATCCTGTCCTTCATCCTGCTCGGCGGCGTCTGCGCGCTCGCGGGCCTGTGCTACGCCGAGCTGGCGTCGATGATTCCGCAGGCCGGCAGCGCGTATGCGTATTCCTACGCGACGCTCGGCGAGTTCGTCGCGTGGATCATCGGCTGGGACCTGATCCTCGAGTACGCGATCGGCAACATCGCCGTGGCGATCGCGTGGAGCGGCTACTTCAACTCGCTCCTGTCCGGATTCGGCGTCCATCTTCCCGACTGGCTGACGCACGGCTACCGGACGGCGCTGCTCAGCAGCGATCCGGCGGTCCATGCGCTGCTCCAGACGGCGCCGCGCATTGCAGGCGTGCCGATTCTCCTCAACATTCCGGCCGCGCTGATTGTGCTGGGTATCACCGCGCTTCTGTACATCGGCGTGCGGGAAAGCGCGCGCGCGAACAACGTCATGGTGGTCGTCAAGCTGCTGGTCCTCGCCCTGTTCGTCGGGCTCGGCGCCTGGCACATCAATCCCGAGAACTACACGCCGTTCGCGCCCAACGGCTGGCAGGGCATCCATCAAGGCGCGGCGATCATCTTCTTCGCGTACATCGGATTCGACGCCATCTCGACCGCGGCGGAGGAAACGAAGAACCCGCAGCGCAACATGCCGATCGGCATCCTCGGCGGCCTGGCGATCTGCACGGTGATCTACGTGATCGTCGGGATCGTCGCGACGGGTCTCGTGCCCTATCAACAGCTCAAGGCGGCCGACCCCCTCGCCCAGGCACTCGAGCTGGCGGGCCTGCCGATTGCCGGCTGGTTTGTCGCGTTCGGCGCCGTTGTCTCGCTGACCGCGGTGCTCCTCGTGTTTCAGTACGGACAGCCGCGCATCTTCTTCGCGATGGCGCGCGACGGCATGCTGCCGGCGTGGGCCGCCAGGGTTCATCCCAAGTACCGCACGCCGCACATCACGACCGTCGTAACGGGCGTGGCGGTCGCGCTGGGCAGCCTCTTCGCTGACGAGAACGAGATCTACGACCTCACGAACATCGGGACGCTGTCGGCGTTTGCGATCGTGTGCATCGGTGTCCTTGTGCTGCGCCACAAGGATCCCGCCCGTCCGCGGCCGTTCCGCGTGCCGGCGATCTGGGTGGTCTCACTGGCCGGCGCGGCGGCGTGCCTGTACACGATGAAGGGCCTGCCGACGCAGGCGTGGGAACGCTTCGCCATCTGGCTCGTGATTGGCGTACTCATCTACTTCGGGTACGGCTACCGTCATAGCCGGCTCCGCACGCAGACCCCGCCCGGCTGATGTCGCTGCCCCTCGCCGGCATCCGCGTGCTCGACTTCACGCGGCTCCTGCCTGGTGCGTTCGCTTCGCTGATGCTCGTCGAGCTCGGCGCCGAAGTCATCAAGGTCGAGGCGCCGGGTCGTGGCGATCCCATGCGGGTGCTGCCGCCGCTCGTCGAGGGACGGGGCGTGTACCACCTGCTGCTCGATCGGGGAAAGAAGAGCATCGCGTTGGACCTGCACCAGCCGGATGCCGCGCCGGTGGTGGCCCGGCTTCTGGCGTCTGCCGATGTCGTGATGGAGAGCTTTCGGCCGCGCACGGCCCGTCGTCTCGGGCTGTCAGCCGACCAGGTGCGCAGCCGCCATCCGGGGTTGATTCACTGCGCGATTACGGGCTACGGCCAGACGGGTCCGTATGCGGAGCGTCCAGGGCACGACTTGAACTACGTCGCGGTGTCCGGGCTGCTTGCGGCCGACCGGCCGAATCCCACCGAGCTGCCGCGCATGTTCATGGCGGATGTCGGCGGCGGGGCGATGACCGCCGCGATCGCGATTCTGGCCGCACTCGTGGGCCGAGGCCGGACCGGCGAGGGCGCGACGCTGGACGTCTCGATGCACGAAGCCTCGCTGTACTGGGTCATGCTCCCGGCCGCCTGCGAGCTCGTCGACGGCGGCGATGCCGCCACCGGCGAGCTGCCCACATTCGGCAGACACGCTTGCTACAACGTGTACCGCACGCGGGATGGCGAGCTTGTGGCGCTCGGCGCGCTCGAGCCGAAATTCTGGTCCGGCTTCTGCCAGGCCGTCGGACGCGGCGACCTCACCGCCCGCCACCTGAGCGACTCGGCCGACCAGGCCGCGCTCATCGAGGAAATCCGGACACTCTTTCAAAGCCGCACCCGGGCCGAGTGGCTGTCGCTGCTCGAGCACGCGGACCTCTGCCTGACGCCGGTGAACCGGCCTGCGGAGGCCTTTGCGGATCCGCACATCCAGGCGCGGTCCGCGGTGATCCGCGGACAGGGGCTGCACGCGGTCCGCCCGCCGTTCGTCCAGACGACCGAACCCCTGACGCCGGCGCCGGCCGTGGGGGCACACACCCGTGAAATCCTCGCCGCGCTCGAAACCCGAACGCCGGAGTAAAATGGCTGTTTGGTGTTTGCTCGATGGCCCACGACTGGATCACCATACGCGGCGCGCGCGTCCATAACCTGAAGAACATCGACGTCGACATCCCGCGCGATGAGCTGGTCGTCATCACAGGGCTGTCCGGGTCGGGCAAGTCGTCGCTCGCCTTCGACACGCTCTATGCGGAAGGGCAGCGGCGCTACGTGGAGTCCCTGTCCGCCTACGCCCGCCAGTTCCTCGAGCAGATGGAGAAGCCGGACGTCGACCTGATCGACGGCCTTTCCCCCGCGATCTCGATCGAGCAGAAGACGACCGCGTCGAATCCCCGCTCCACCGTCGGCACGGTCACGGAGATCTACGACTACCTGCGGCTGCTGTTCGCGCACGTCGGCGTCCCGCACTGCCCGAACTGCGACCGGGAGATCTCGTCCCAGACGCCGGAGCGCATCCTGGACCTCGTCCTGCTCTATCCGCCCGACGAGCGGATCAACGTGCTGGCGCCGGTCGTGCGGGGGCGCAAGGGCGAATTCAAGCGCGAGCTCGCGGCGTTGCGGGCGCGAGGGTTCACCCGGGCGCGGATCGACGGCACGTTCGTCGCGCTCGACAACGACATCAAGCTCGATCGCCGGCGGAACCACACGATCGACGTGCTGGTCGACCGGCTCATCGTCAGGGCCGGCATCGAACGGCGGCTGGCCGACTCGATCGAGCTGGCGCTCAAACTGGCAGACGATATCGTCGTCATCAACACGCTGGGGAGCGGCGACCGGCTGTTTTCGCGCCGGCTCGCGTGCCCTGTGTGCGACGTCAGCATTCCCGAGATGTCGCCGCGCGCGTTCTCCTTCAACTCGCCACACGGCGCGTGTCCGAACTGTCAGGGGCTGGGCGCGATTTACGACTTCGATCCGGCCCGCATCGTGCCGGATGATTCGCTCTCACTGGCGGGCGGCGCGATTCGGCCGTGGCGCGGGGACCGCGGGTTCATCGACGAGATGCTGGCCGGCCTCCAGCGGACGTTCGGCATCGACCCCGCGATTCCGTTCGAGCGCCTGCCCCGGCGCCAGCGCGACATCGTGCTGCGCGGCGCGCCAGGGCGGAAGGCGGCAGGCCGGAATGCGGCGGATCCGTTCGGCGCGGACTTCGAGGGCGTGATTCCCAACCTGCGCCGTCGATTCGAGGAGGGCGCGTGGACCGATCAGGAGGCGCTCGAACCGTTCCGCGCGCTCCAGTCGTGTCCGGCGTGCGAGGGTGTCCGGCTGCGTCCGGAGACCCGCGCGGTGCGCGTCAAGGGTCGTCCCATCGCGGACTACGTCAACCGGCCGATCGCCGAGGCCCTGTCGCTCGTCGAGGCGCTCGACCTGACGGAGCGCGAGTTCCTCGTAGCCGGGCGCGTCGTTCGGGAGATCCGCGATCGGCTGACGTTTCTCATGGAAGTGGGCGTCGGGTACCTGACCGTGGGCCGGAGCGCCGCGACACTCTCCGGCGGCGAGGGCCAGCGCATCCGGCTGGCGACACAGATCGGATCGCGACTCACCGGCGTGCTCTACGTCCTCGACGAGCCCTCCATCGGCCTTCACCAGCGGGACAACCGGCGGCTGCTGGCGACGCTGGGGAAGCTCCGCAATCTCGGCAACACGGTGCTCGTCGTGGAGCACGACGAGGAGACGATTCGCACCGCGGACTTTCTCGTGGACCTGGGTCCGGGGGCGGGCGAGCACGGCGGCCGCGTGATGTTCCAGGGCCGGCCGGCACAGCTGCTCGCCAATCCGGGCGAATCGATGACGGGCCAGTACCTGTCGGGCCAGCGGCGACTCGACGTACCGACCCAGCGGCGCGCGCCTGGCGCGGGCGAAATCGTCGTGCGCGGCGCGCGGGCCAACAACCTGAGGCAGATCGACGTCGCGTTCCCGCTCGGCACGTTCATCGCGGTGACGGGCGTCAGCGGCTCGGGCAAGTCGACACTCGTGAACGACATCCTGTATCGCGCGCTGGCGCGCAAGCTGTATCGGGCCGCGGATGACCCCGGGCCGCATACGGCCATCGACGGGATCGATCTCGTGGACAAGGTCATCCAGATCGACCAGTCGCCAATCGGCCGCACGCCCCGATCGAACCCGGCGACCTACACCGGCCTGTTCACGTTTATCCGTGAGCTCTACGCCATGCTGCCGGAGGCACGGGCTCGCGGCTATCGAGCCGGACGCTTTTCGTTCAACGTGAAAGGCGGCCGCTGCGAGACCTGCCAGGGCGACGGCGTCATCGCGATCGAGATGCATTTCCTGCCCGACGTCTACGTCGTCTGTGAGGAATGCAAGGGGCGCCGCTACAACCGGGAGACGCTCGAGATCAAGTACCGCGGCAAGTCCGTCGCCGAAATGCTGGATATGTCTGTCGATCAGGCGCTCGAACTGGCCGAGAACTTTCCGCCGATCGCCACGCGCCTGCGCACGTTGCAGGAGGTCGGGCTGGGTTACATCGAGCTCGGTCAGTCCGCGACGACGTTGTCAGGCGGGGAAGCGCAACGCGTGAAACTCGCGCGCGAGCTGGCGCGGCGAGGCACGGGACGCACGCTCTACATCCTGGACGAACCGACCACGGGCCTGCATTTTGAGGACGTGCGGAAGCTGCTCGACGTCCTCGGCAAGCTGGTCGATCAGGGCAATACGATTGTGGTGATCGAGCACAATCTGGACGTCATCAAGACGGCGGACTGGGTGATTGACCTCGGGCCTGAGGGAGGCACCGAGGGCGGGCGTGTGGTGGCCACGGGTCCGCCCGAGGTCATCGCGCGCGCGGCGGAATCGTCCACTGGCCTCTTTCTCGCGCGCGCTTTAGGGCTTTCGTCCGCGCTTGCGGCGTCCTGACACGTGTGGCCGACATGACACGGACATACCTACATCGGCGTGGCACGATTGACACGATTAAGCCGGACCGATGGGTAGATCTGGCAGGGAATATGGCCTGTAAATGCATATGTATCAATGGTTTATAGCCAGATGACAGCCACAGATCCCGTTTGGCAGAGCCATTGCTATAAGAGGGAGCGAAGCTAAATGCCCTCCCTTCAGAGGACCCTTCGTCGAGCCGTCCCGTGCGCCGGGATTGGACTGCATTCCGGGCAGAAGGTGAACGTGGTGTTGCGGCCGGCTCCAGCCGATTCCGGGATCCGGTTCCGCCGGATGGACCTGGGAGGCCAGGAGATTCCCGCGCTGGCAACCAACCTCGGCGGCGGACAGCAGCTGCAGACAGGGTTGGTCGCGGGCGGCGCCTCGGTGGAAACGGTCGAGCATCTGCTCGCCGCGCTCCGGAGCCTCGGCATCGACAACGCGTACATCGAGCTCAGCCACCGCGAAGTGCCGATCATGGACGGCAGCTCCGCGCCGTGGGTCTACCTGATTCAGGACGCCGGGATGAAGGAACTGCCCGCGGCCCGTAAGACGGTGCAGATCCTGCGTGCGATCCAGGTCCAGCACGGAGACAAGCGCATCGCGCTCTATCCGGCCGACCGGTTCAAGATCAGCTACACCATCAGCTTCGATCACCCGCTGCTGCGCCACCAGCAGAAGACGCTCGAGTTCAGCGAGCAGATGTTCGTGGACGAGATCGCGCCCGCTCGAACGTTCGGGTTCCTGAAGGAAGTCGAGATGCTCCGGCAGCGAGGTCTTGCGCTGGGCGGCTCGCTGGAGAACGCCATTGTGATTGGCGAAACCGGCGTGCTCAATCCGCTGCGCTTCGACGACGAGTTCGTCCGGCACAAGATTCTGGATGCGCTGGGGGATCTGGCGCTCGTGGGTTATCCGGTGCAGGGACACCTGGTCGTGCATCGGGGCGGGCATGCGCTGCACACGGCGCTGGCCGCCGAAGTGCTCCGTCAGCGCGACGCCTGGCAGTTCGTGGAAGACGGCGCTCCGGCCGTCACGGTACCAGCAGCCGTGCCGGCGCGCGCCACGCGCTAGTCTCCGCGCCTACTCCTCTTTCGCGCGGTTCGCCTTCCTCACAATCGTCATCAAACGATCGTTCTCGAAGCGGGTGAAGCTCATGAGCAGGCTTTCCTTGAGGTAAGCGCGCAGCTCGTCGGGCGACAATTGCTCGACGACGTGCTGCAGGTGCCGGTCGACGTCCTCGAAGCCGTACTCCAGCTCCTGGGTGCGCCGCAGGTCGCGAAAGACGGCCTCGATGACGGCCAGGACGTCGCCATCGAGGGGGACGCTGGTGCCGGAGGAGGTCTTGATGGTCCGCATGACTAGCCTCCGAAGCTGGCCAGCGCCGTGGCTTCGTCGGCGTGGGCCTCGAGGAAATTGTGCGCCCCGGTCATCGTGAGCATCGTCTCGACGCGTTTCTGGAGGCCGGCGAGTTTCAGCGCGCCGCCGGCGGCCGTGGCCTGACGGTACAGATCCATGAGGCAGCCGATCGTGGCGCTATCCACGTACGTCACCGGCGCCAGGTCAATGAGGATTTTCTTCTCGCCCGCGCCGATGAGGTTGGTCGCGGCCGTCGCAAAGTCCGCCAGAATCGGATAGGTCAGCCGCGATTCGTGCACGCGCAGCACGACAACGGGACCAACATGAGAGGTCGTGACGTTCATTCGGTTCCTCCACGCGAGGCCGGCTGGGTCGCCGGTCCACGAGACTGAAGACGACGAAGTTGACGCGCCAGTTCGAGGCGGCCGCGGTTGATGCGTGACTTCACAGTGCCTTCCGGCAGCCCGAGTTTGTCCGCGATTTCCTGGTACGAGAATTCCTGCAGGTCGCGCAACACGACCGCTTCCTTGAGCGCCGGCGGCAGTTCCGCCAGCGCCTGCCGGATCAGCTGGCGCAGGTCGAGCTGTTCGAGCTCCGCGTGGGGGCCGCGCTCGCGCGAGACGGGCATGAGATCCGCCGAATCGACCTCCCGCGCCATCGTCTCGCGTTCCTTGCGGACGCTCCGGTAGTGGTCGATGCAGAGATTGCGGCTGATGCTGATCAGCCAGGTCTGAAAGTTGGCGCGGCGATCGAACGTGTGCAGCGCCTTGAAGATCTTGAGGAAGATGTCCTGCGTCAGATCCTCGGCTTCGTCGTGCCGGCCGACGAACTTGTACGCCAGGTTGAAGACCTTCCGCCAGTGCATCCGGACGATCTGATCCCACGCGACCTGATCGCCCTTGAGGCAGCGCTCGATCAGGACATCGACGTCGGGGGTGGGAGAGGTCGGGTACTCGCTGGACATCGGCGGTGGGAAGGCGAAGGCATCATAGCAAAGGTAGAATGACCTTCTTCGATGGCCGGCTTTGACCGCGACAGAGGCGAGCTCCTGTGTGACGGCGTCCAACTCGCGGCGATCGCGGCGGAAACCGGCACTCCGGTCCATGTTTACAGCGGCGCCCTCATCGACGAGCGCTTTGCCGCGCTGGACCGCGCCTTTGCGGGCTGGCCGCACCGCCTCCACTACGCGCTCAAGGCCAATGCGACGCTCGCCATCGTGCGCCGGATGCGCGAGCTGGGCGCCGGCGCCGACGCGAACTCGAGCGGCGAGATCCAGACGGCGCTGCGGGCCGGATTCACGCCGGATCAAATCGTGTGCACGGGGGTGGGGAAGTCCCGCGCGGAACTGCAGCACGCGATCGGCCTCGGCGTCAGCGCCATCAACGTCGAGTCGCCAGGAGAGATCGAGCGCATCGCGGCGATAGCGGCCGCCGAGGGCCGCGTCGCGCGTGTCGCGGTCCGCGTGAACCCCGACGTTGATGCCGGCAGCCATCCGCACATCTCGACCGGCCATCAGGCGACGAAGTTTGGCGTGGTGCCCGACGACGCGCTGGCCATGATCCGGGACATGACGGGGCGGCCGGCGATCAAGGTCGTTGGCCTCCACATGCACATCGGATCGCAGGTCCGCAGCGTCGCGCCGATCACGCAGGCAGCCCGCACGCTCGTGGACCTCGCCGCGACGCTTGCCGCGGAAGGCATTCACCTGGAGCACCTCGATGTCGGCGGCGGCCTCGGCATCGCCTACGCGCCCGAGGACGTCACCGTGCCGGTCGAGGACTATGCGAGCGCGGTGCTCTCCGTGATCAAACCCAGCGGCCTCACGTTGCTCCTGGAACCGGGCCGATGGCTGGTCGGGCCCGCGGGTGTGCTCGTGACGACCGTCGTGGATCTGAAGCGTCGACCCGGTGGCGGTTGGTTCGTCGTCTCGGACGCGGGCATGACCGATCTCATTCGACCGGCGCTGTACGACGCGTGGCATGCAATTGAGCCGGTGGTCGAACGCGACGGCCGATCGATCCCGGTGGACATCGTCGGTCCCGTCTGCGAGACGAGCGACACGCTCGGCCGGGACCGCCGGCTCCCGCCGGTACTCGTCGGCGATCTGCTCGTGATCCGCGACACGGGCGCCTACGGCGCGGTGATGGCGTCGAACTACAATCGCCGCCCGGCCGCGGCGGAAGTGCTCGTCGATGCCGGCGCCTGGCGTCTCGTGCGGCGCCGGCAGACGTTGGACGATCTGATGCAGTGGGACGTGTGATGCTGATTGCGTTTGAAGGCCTCGATCAGAGCGGCAAGGAGACGCAGGCGCGCACGCTGCGCGCGCGCCTGGAGGGAGACGGCAAGCGCGTGCGGTCGCTGTCGTTTCCCGACTACGAGACGCCCATCGGGCGCGAAATCCAAATGGCGCTCGCCGGCGAGCGCCATTTCGGGCCCGACGTGATGCAGCTCCTGTACATCGCCAACCGCTACGAGCACAAGCCGCGCCTCGAGCTCTGGCTGGACGCGCACGATGTCGTCATCTGCGATCGGTACCGGGCGTCGAGTGTGGCCTACGGCGAAGCGCAGGGGCTCGACCCGCGCTGGCTGGACGACGTGCAGCGCGACCTGCCGGCGCCGCTGATCACGCTGCTCCTCGACATCGCGCCGGAGACCGCGGTGAAGCGGAAGGCCACCGGCCGCGACCGGTTTGAGCGCGACATGGAGCTGCTCGCACGCGTGCGCGAGAGCTACCGGCGTCAGGCCCGGCAGCGCGGCTGGGCGCTCATCGATGCTGAGCAGCCCAAGGACGTCGTGGCGAAGGCGGTGCAGCGGGCCGTGGAGTCGCGGCTCGCGCCGCGGTCAGCACGCCGACGGTCCTGACACCGGCATCGAGCAGAACAGTCGCGCAGGCATTCACCGTCGCGCCTGTCGTCATCACATCATCCACGAGCACGACGGCCGCGTTGCGCAGGCGGGCGTGACGCATCCCCCAGCGAAGCGCGAAGGCGCCGCGCACGTTGCCGTGACGCCGGGCCGCCGGCAACCCGGCCTGCGGCGGGCCGTGTCGCGTTCGGCGCAGCACGCGCCAGACCGGC
>Ga0137433_1000442_pt1 | contig 22400 bp, 14 predicted proteins | sample EasRivERMZT840_2_FD_102335 | JGI IMG/M metagenome (GOLD analysis project Ga0137433, IMG submission 102335) | Soil microbial communities from meander-bound floodplain in the East River, Colorado, USA - East River MetaG ERMZT840_2 | ecosystem: Environmental > Terrestrial > Soil > Floodplain ...
GAATCGCAGATCGGCGTCGATATTCTCGAGGCACCTGCGGAGCCGGTCGACCGGGTACTCGATCATGGCTGCAAGAGCGCGCTCGGGCGGTTCGCAGTCGAGCGGATTCGACGCCCCGGTCCCGCGCTGGTCGACGAAGACGATGTCGCGATCGGATTGGAGCTGCCGGAACATCGGCGTGAGGCTCTCAGCCATCGTAGCCGCGCCGCCGACAGGTCCACCCATGAGGACGAACAAGGGATCCGGTTTCGGATCGCGGCGCAAAGCGCGCGCGACGACGATCTTCAAATCGATCGTGCGGCCGCTCTGTGCGGTGCGATCCTCGAAGACCTTAAGCGTGCCGCAGTAGCTGCCTCGCGGCCCTTCGCCGGTTCCGCAGAGGTGCAGCCGATCGACGCCCCGGCCGGCACCGGTTCCCGCAAGGTGCGAACACGCACATAGCGCGAGCACAACCGTGATGCCCGCGAAGATCGATTTCAGCGTCACGCCCTTCATCGTTGGTTACTCCTGAGAAAACCCTGGTTCGCTTCGCGCGCTTCGCCGATGGCCGAGTCGATAACGAATGTGCTGGGCGCAGAGGAACGCGATCCAGAGCGTGTTTAGCGCCCAATAGAATCCGAAGCCTCGGATGAATCCTCGAGTCGCGTTATCGATAGTTCGCGCGAGCTCGACGGGTTCTGCGCTCGCCGCGAGAGCATCACGCACGAAGACGAGTGGCGGGCTTTCAAGAATCGGATAGAGCAGTGCCACGCATAGAACGTTGCTGACGAGGCGAACGACCGATGGGACCCAATTCAAATCCGGCCGCACCAGGCTGAAGGCCCGTTGGCCGGCGCTGAGCACGAGGAGTCCGAGGAGAAAAAGCTGCAAGCGCTGCCAGTGGGGGGCGAGTTCGAGAGCGCCGACCGCCGGGCCCAACAGCAACGCCGGCACGCCGGGCCATGCGCTCCACCAAAGACCCCACGCCAGCGCAACGACGCTGAAGAAAGCCAGGCCCGAGGCCGAGTACCACCGGGGCACGTACTTCAGATACGGCGTCCAGAACAGCCATGTCTCGGGCGCCCCACGCTGTCTCTTGCCGGATCGCCGCAAAAAGAAAACGACGCCCGCGAAAACCGGCGTGATTACCGTGAAGAGAACGAGCATCGTGACGACGAGCTGACGCACGAGCGACATGAAAGAGGCTCCGGTGAGAATCGTGACGACGGAACCGATGACGATATTGAGTGCCAGGACGAAAAGCAGAACTCCGATGTAGACAGGGAAAGCCTCCGCGCTGATCAGTCGAAACGGACCGACGGCGAAACTCGGGCCGGCCTTTCCGTAGCGGGTCGCGACTGTGAAAGGGTCGCCGAACTCGGTCAGGACAGCTTCCTGCTCGGACTCCTTGAGCGCGCGGCCGAGTTCGGCGGCACGCTCGTGCATCTTCGACTCGAGATGTCCGCGCAGCTCCGCGAGAATGTCACGCCTGTCGGAGCCTTTCGGCAGATGTATCCGGACGGCCCCTACGTAAAGATCAAGCAACGTCATTGTGTATCTCCTGCTGACGAATCCGGCGGATCGCCGCGTCGATGCTGTCCCATTCGTCGAAAAGATCGGCGAGAATCTGTTTCCCCTCGGGCGACAGGCGATAGAAGCGCTTCTCGCGCTCATCCTCTTTGCGCCATTCGCTGACGAGGAGACCCTGCTTCTCCAGGCGCCTTAGCATCGGGTACAGCGTGTTCTCCTCGATCTCGAGACCGATTTCGGCGAGTGCCTTTCGCAACGAGTAGCCGTAGCGCTCAACCCGCAACTGGGCGAGCGCGGCGAGGACCAGGCTGCCGCTGCGGAGCTCGATCCGTAGGTTTTCCAGGAGTTCGGCGTGGGTTGGTCGTTCAGGCATAACGAGTTATATATACTGTGTTAAGCACAGTGTATATAAGCGAGGGTGTGCCTGCAACCTCAAAGTTCGGGTCCCTATATACAAGGATGTTATGCCGCGGACCGGTGGGTGACCTTATTAGTGGACTGTATCGAATGGATTGGGACCATGCGATGTGCGCGGTGATATGAAGGTGTGAATGAATTGCAGAGCGCCTTCAGCCGCGTCAGCGGCGACAGAATGTAGCCACGGCCGAAGGCCGTGGTTTTTGATTTCGAAGTAATACGAGCCACGGAGTGGCGAAAGAGTCTTTCGCCGCTACGCGGCTCAAATTGCAGCGGATATTCACCCACGGCCTGCCGGCCGTGGCTACATTCTGTCGCCGCTAACGCGGCTGTATTCGGTTGCGCTGCGCGCGTCTTTCTCGCCTGTCCGAATCGCAATGTCAATTCATTCACACCTTCTATAGACCGCGCCTTCTACAGCTGGGACGTCTCTCCTGTAGAAAGCGCGGTCTATTGACCGCGCAATCGTTCGGCCTTCAAGCAGAGATCGGCGGACAGCAAGAATAAGCGGGTGTAGCCCCGGGTCAATCCGCGGCCGATTCCGCAGACAGGGGTTAAACAGAATCCTAAGTAAGCCTCTTACCGGTGCGCATCACGCTCGCATCTGAGCTTCTGTATCCACAATGAGCTCGCCGGACAATCGCTCGTTTGATTACCGGGAGAGGAATCGGGCCGATAGTAGACTTCCGCATTCCTCATGCACTACAGTCCAGTGCATGAATTCATGCACTAACAAGATGTTGATATTCGTCATGCTGGTGCTCGTTGCTGCAGGCTGCAGCGCTCCTGCAAAAACAACCGGCACGACAGCGAACGACAACCAGATCTTTCCCTATCCGTACGCGATCAACGACCTGCCGAACGGTCTCCGGGTTGTTACGGTCTCGACGGGCTATCCTGATGTGGTTGCGCTTTACGTCGTGGTCAACACCGGGTCGCGCAATGAAGTCGAGGCCGGCCGCTCGGGATTCGCGCACCTGTTCGAGCACATGATGTTTCGCGGTACGGCAAAGTATCCGTCAGAAAAGTGGGAAGCCATCATGCAGGCGGCGGGCGCGGAAACCAACGCGTATACCAGCGACGACCGTACGGTGTACCACGCCGTGTTTTCGAAGGAAGACCTTCCACAGATTCTGGAACTGGAAGGGGATCGCTTTCAGAATCTGAAATACACGGAAGAGCAGTTCCGCACTGAAACACGCGCCGTGCTTGGCGAATACAACAAGAACTTCGCCGATCCCTTCCGCAAGCTGGAAGAAATGGTCCGCGAGACGGCGTTCAAAACGCATACCTACAGCCACACGACAATGGGTTTCGAGAAAGACGTCGAAAACATGCCGTCCATGTATGAATACGGCCTGATGTTTTTCGACCGATACTACCGTCCGGAATACACGACGGTCACGATCGTGGGAGATGTGAAGCCGGAGGAAACGCTTCCGCTGATCGAAAAGTATTGGGGCGGCTGGAAGCGCGGCATACACAAGGCGGATGTCCCGGCTGAGCCCGCGCAGGACGGCCCGAAAGTCGTGGACCTGAACTTCCATACGCCGACCCTGCCCATCGTGGATATCGCTTTTCACGCTCCCGCATACGACGACGCGATCAATGACTCCGCGGTCCTGGATGTCATCTCATTCCATTCCTTTTCGGAAAACTCGGCGATTTACAAGAAGCTCGTTGTCGAGGAACAGAAGGTCGAGACCCTGTTTCCGCAGTATTACGACCATCAGGATCCTTATCTGTTCGAAGCGACGGCCATGGTCAAGGATGCCAAAGACATCGAATACGTCAGGGCGCAACTCCTGGAAACTTTCGAGAAACTTAAAACGACTCCCATTCCGGCGCAGGAACTGGATGACGTGAAGTCGCATCTGCGGTATCAGTTCGCGATCGGCATGAACAGCACACCGGCAATCGCCGGAACGCTCGCTCATTACATCGGGCTGCGCCGCACGCCGGAAACCATCAACAAGCGATACGAGCTTTACCGCAACGTTACGGCGGACGACGTCACCCGCGTCGCACAGAAGTATTTCGTCGAGAAAGAGCGGACGATCGCCACTCTGAAATACGAGCCTGCTAAGGCGAAAGCGAGGCCCCAATGAAGAGGATTCTGACGGCCGGAATTCTGCTCGCCATTTCGTTCGCACTGCTGTTTGCGGCGCAGCCCGAGAGTCTTCCGCTGCCGAACAACTCCCCGCTTGTGACACTTCGCCTTCTCTTCAAAGCCGGCTCTGTGAATGATCCGCCCGGCAAACAGGGAGTCGCCGCGCTGACGGCGGCGATGCTCAGCCGGGGCGGCAGCCGCGACAAATCCTACGACCAGATTGTGAAAGCTCTGTTTCCACTGGCCGCGTCCGTTTCCGCTCAGGTGGATAAAGAGATGACTGTCTTCGAAGGCACAACCCACCGTGAGAGCCTTGACGCCTATTACGGCATCCTGCGCTCCATGCTTCTGGATCCCGGCTGGCGCGAGGACGACTTCCGCCGGCTTAAAGACGAAACGATGAACTTCCTTCGAATTCAGCTGCGCAGCAATAACGAGGAAGAGTTGGGCAAGGAGTTCCTTTATTTACAAATCTACAGGAACCACCCGTATGGCCATCACAGCGCCGGCACGCTCGCTTCGCTGAATGCCCTGACGCTTGAGGATTTGAAGGCGTTTTACAAAGCGAATTACCTGCGCGGCAATGTGGTGATCGGTCTCGCCGGCGGATATCCGGAATCGTTTCCGAAAAAGGTCGAGGCGGACCTCAACCAGTTCCCCGATGCGACTTCTCAGCCGGTCGCGCTTCCGGAACCCAAACCTGCGGAGAAACTTCGTATCCGAATCATTCAGAAGGAAACGCGTTCAACGGCCATCTCTCTCGGCTTTCCGATTGGTGTAACGCGTTCGCACCCGGATTGGGCGGCTCTGAAGCTGATGCAGTCCTATTTCGGCGAGCATCGCTCGAGCAAGAGTTACCTGTATCAGCGCATCCGTGAAACGCGCGGAATGAACTACGGCGATTACGCGTACATCGAATACTTTCCACGCGGGATGTTTCAGTTCAAGCCGGATCCAAACCTCGGCCGGCGGCAGCAGATCTTTCAGATATGGATTCGCCCGGTCGAGCCCGATAACGGATTGTTCGCGCTGCGCATTGCTCTGTATGAATTGAATAAACTGGTCGAGAAGGGCATGTCACAGGCCGACTTCGAGTCGACCAGAACGTTCTTATCCAAGCAGGTCAACTTGCTTGCACAAACACAAAGCGAACAGCTGGGTTACGAACTCGACAGCCGGTATTACGGGATCCCCACCTTCAAAAACCATCTCAAAGACGCGATTGCGAAGCTGACGCTGGAGGATGTGAATGCCGCTATCCGCCGGCATCTTCGATCTACCAATCTCGACGTCGTGATGATTGCGAAGGACGCAGCCGGCCTCCGGAAGGCCATCGAGTCCGGCGCGCCATCGACGGTTCGTTATGTCACGCCGCCTCCGAACGATGTTCTGGAGGAAGATAAGTCCATCAAGGGCTACAAGCTTGATGTCGGAAGCGTCGAGGTTGTCCCGGTAGATACGATCTTCGAGAAGTAACTATTTCCAACCTGGAGCTCTGAGAACGTTCACGGCGGCTGCGGTGTCGACCGCTTGCTTTCCTTCTTTGGAGTAGCTCATCGCTGGAAATTGAGCCGCTGCCTCAGCAGCTGTCAGGTTTCGGTTGTCGCGCAGATTCCGGTTTGCTCCTTTGTCGAGAAGGAACTGAACAAATTCTGTCTTTCCCGAAATTGCAGCGACGTGCAGCGGTGTGTATCCGGCCAGCGTCTGGCGGTTCACATCCGAGCGGCCTTTGTCTACCAGGACTCGCCCGACATCCACATCTCCAATCATGGCGGCGCCGTGGAGCGGCGTCAGGCCGAAGTTATCAACTGCGTTAGCCTCTGCACCACCGTCGAGCAGAGCCAGAACCGTTTCCGGATACCCTTCCGGCCGCGCAGCGTACAGAAGCGGCGTTTCGCCGCGTTGCGCGCGCCGGGAAACGTCCGCTTTGTTTCTTAACAGAATCCGCACCTTTTCTGTGAGTCCGTGATATGCAGCGCGATGCAGCGGCGTGTCGCCGTAATCGTTGGCGCTATTCACTTCCGCTCCCATTCGCAACAGGCTGCGAATCACCCTGCCATCGGAGCTGTGATCCGAGATAACGGCTGTATGAAGGGGCGTATCTCCATGGAGTCCTCGGGCGTTCGGATCTGCGCCGTGATCTTTCAACCAGTCGATCAGCGGCAAGTAGTTATTAATCACGGCGAGATGAAGCGGCGTGTTCCCCGCCGTGCCGGGGCGATTGATGCTTCCTGCATCGACGCTCACCATGTCGCGTATCCGCTGCATTTCCTGTTGCTGTTCTTTGGAGTAGCTGCTGCACCCGGATGCAATAATCCCGATCAACACCAACGCCACGCATGAACGCGAACCAGCCATCGCGGTAATGCTAATTCGGGGTCAGACGTCTAAATCACCTAATTACACCCAACGGTGGGTTCATCGTAATTAGGTGATTTAGACGTCTGACCCCGAATTAGCCCACTACAGTTTCGGCAAACAGTACAACGGGCCGCCGTTGGGATTTGTCGATAGATCGAGAACGAGGTTCTCTTCCGGTTCCCCCAGCCGCAGACGCGCGGCGCGTCGCGCTTCGGAGAACAGATAATCCGAACAGTGAATCACGACAGGGCGTCGCGGTTCGGTGCTCAGAAAATGGAGAAAGGCTTCGATGGGTTCGGACCTCTTCTCGAATTGACGGTACTTCGACGTCCAAAGGTATGCGCTGTGATGTATTCCAATAACGAGGAAGCACGCGAGAACAACCCGGCGCCGGCCGGTGCGTCTATACAATGCGATCATCGCAATGGCCACAATGAGTGAACATCCGACAGCCGCCAGGTACTGATGCCGGCTCGGGACTGTAGTCATGTACGTCAGGAAGCTGTAGGGCAAAAGCGACGTCACCATCCACAACAGCGCGCCGACAATCATTGACAGCCTTTCTTGGTGCTTCGCGCTGCCGCGCTCGCGCTTCGCGTGTTCGTGCTTCGCGCTATCGCGCTCGCGCTTCGCGTGTCGAAATGGTGCGGCGAGCAGCAGGGCAAGTCCCACCCAGCCCCACACCCAAAGACCCCGGCCTGTGCTCAGAACGGCTGTTTTGATGAAGCCGGCTTGAACGGCGAAAGTGCCGTCTGCAAAATGGTGATTTTGCGCCTGACCCTGAAAGATCCAGGCCACATAGGCCAGCGCGATGACGGCGAATGGTATCAATCCCACGAGCGTGCGGCGTCGCTCGGACTTTTCAAACCATGCGAGGAGCATCAGCAACGGAACCGCAGCGACCGCGGACTCCTTGGACAGCAGAGCCATCGCGAACGACAGCAGCATTGGCGGCCAGAGCAGCACCGCTCTTCCTTTTCCATGAAGCCATCGCAGCCACAGCAGCAGTGTGATCAAAACGAAAGTAAAAACCAGCAACTCGGGCTGGGAGGCGTACCAGACAACGGCTTCGTGATGCCGTTCCTGCAGTGCGAACACCATCGCTGTCAGCGCGCTGAGTTGCCAGCCGATCGATCGCGCGCTGCCGAGGCCATAAACCAGCAGGCTGTTGAATGCGTGCAGCAGAATGCTGGAGATCCCGAAAGCAATCGGGGAAAGGGGGAAGAGCCAGTCGGTCCAATGGGTCATGACAATCGACGTCGCGCGATTTCGAAACAGCGGATCTTCGAAGAGGCGCGGCCATTGACTGATTGAACCCAGCTTTCTAGCCATTGTGATCTGGAGGTAGTCGTCCGGCAGGAATGGCACCGTCAGGAAAGGGATGTACAACAGAAAACTCAGCAGAACGATGCAAAGCGCAACGTATCGAGAAGGCTCACGCAGAGCCTCCATTGAAAGCACAGGCTTGATCAACGTCAGTAGCTCCCGGTGTAACCGTTAGGCCGCTCCTGACGTATTGGTTGTCGCAACACACAGGGGCGGTGTCGTCATTAATCCGATGCAGCCGCTTCTACACAGGGAATCGGGGGTTGCAGCCCCCGGTTCCCAAGAATCCCTAAAAAAATCCTACGCGACCAGAAGCGCCGGCGAGGCTCTCCCTGGGACGAAGTTCTTTTGTTGACATTGAAAACCCGCGAGAAAAGTTGGCAAACCTTATCACGCGAGTGCATCGCGGTCAATCCGGGCGGGCTCGATTGTTGGCGGGTTGTAAACACCAAGGCGCAAAGGCACAAAGGCGCCAGGAAAGGCAATCTTGAAAAAGAATTGGCGGCCGCTGTCTGGCGCCTTTGTGCCTTTGCGCCTTGGTGTCTAAAAGAACCTTCACTCGAAGCCGCAACTTGAAACTCGGAACACTGCCGGAATTTTTCGAAGAATCAGAAATAAACCTGCAGCCGGGTCACCAGCTTCCAGTAATGGTTCTCTCCGTCGATCGGTGTGCGGGCCGAGTCGCTCAATGTCTCGCGGATGCCATTGAACTGAAACTTCACGTAGCGGTTCGCATGCCAATTGACCCCCAGTGTCCATGCGCGGTCTTCGTTGCCGATGACGTTGGCAGCGCGCGAGCTGCGTGACGGGGCGGCTCCATCCGATGACACGCTGCCGAAGCGTATCGCTTCATAGCGGGCGGCGACTTCGATCAAGCCGAGCTGCGTTCCCGGAATGAGCGACTTCAGAAAACCGGACCCGCTTGCATTATCGAGTCGCCCAATCACGGGCTGGACGGCGCTCACATACCATCCGCGCGTTCTCAGCATCGGCAGGTCCTCACCGCGCAGACCCTGATCGAGGCGGTCCTCGCGAGCATCCATGAACTCGCCCTGCAAGGACGTCGATCCTGCGACCATCTTCAACTCCGCGCCCTGGCGTACACGAGTTCCTTTGGCATACATTCTCGGGAAGAACACCTGATTGGACGCCGTCACACCGGGCAGGCTGCTCAGTCCCGTCGCGAGATCGCTGTGCGTGAAGGCCGCGCCCACGCTGAGATGCCGGACCGGCGGCGTTGAAATGGAGAGAAGCTCGGTGGGCTGAATTACAACGCGGGCAGCCAGTGTCCGGTTTCCTCCGGGCAGCGTCTCATCCACCGCCGCAAAGTCCTCGATCTCGGAATTTCTGCCGTCATGCCGGAAGACTCCGGCTGCATACCGGATTTTGCTTTCCGACGTCTCTCCGAGAACCATGGCTCCCGTATCGCGTCCGGGCGCCACGATGCTTCCGATGCGCGAGCGCTGCACGAAGTCCAGTTCTCCGGAATCCGTCAGTTGATCAAGCCCAAACGGGATTTTGAAACGGCCTGCCTGCAGTTGAAATGAATTGAACCGCTGGTACCTGAGAAACACGTCGCGAAACTCGGGATCGCCTGTTCTCGTCTCCACACGGGCCGAATAAGCAAAGTCGCGGAAGAGCGTTCCGTCTACTCCAAACCTCACACGCTTGGCTTGAATCGTTTTCGCCTGATCGGAGAACTCGGGCCGGAAGAAGTTGAGGTCCCCCTGGAGCTTCATTCGCGGATCGATACGCAGCCAATTGCCTACGCGAATCGATGGCGGGCCGCCATCGACATCAACCGGTTCCTGAGCCAACACGGGCGCGTGCGTCCAACACGTCCAGCAGAACACGGTGACGAGGCTCAGGGCCCAGGCCAGGCGTAGCCCCCTCAGCGGGAGAACATGATTTCCCATCGCGATATTCCATGGATGTAAAGCCGGGCGGACCATCCGCTGACGGAGTCGGTTTCGCCTTCTTCGAGGCCCATGATCTGCGGATAAAAGCCGGCTCGGAAACCGATGCTTTCGCCGTCCAGTAGTTTTACGGGAGCGCTCCACGTCGATGGCTCGTCGAGGCGTGGGACATAGCTGATGTAAATACCTTCCTGCAGCCATCCGGGTTCGCAGCACGCGCGGTTCATCAGTACGACGTACTTCTCCAGATATGTATTCCAATGAACGGCCGGGCCCCAAAACGACGTGGCGTCTTCGAACTTCCACGAATTCGTTGCAGGATAGATCGCCGTCACGCGTCCGCCGAGACCGGGTTCATTCCAGCCGCCGTCGCGAAATTTCCAGACGGCGCCGGCCGGTCCGAACCGGTCTTCATAGGCCATCCGTGCGACAGCCACACCCTGCTCATCCATCGGTCCGCTGTAATTGGAAAAGAGGAAGTAGAAGTAGCGGCGCTCCGGGTCGGGAACAACAGAGAAGTCGCCGTGGCCGCCGCCGAAATATCCATTGGCGGCATCGCAATCCATGACCTCGCCGGACTTCAGGACGATGCCGAGATCGGTCAGCGTTTTGCCGCCATCAAAAGAAACCGCCGCGCCTATTTCCGGCGCGGTCAGAATCGAATCGTCGCAAAGCCCGATGGGTTCGTGGTGATACCAGACAAAGAGAACACCGTCACTATCCATCCACGCGGACTCTACCCAAACCGGATAATGGTCCTGTATGTCGCCCTGGATCGTTACGCTGGTCCACGGTCCGAACTGATCGCGCGCTTCGCTGATCATTTCGGGCATTCCAATGGAGCTGAACAGCTTCAGTTTGCCGTCGGACCAGAAGGCGGGGCTGTTGCCGTCGATTTTTGTGGGAAATTCGCGCTGCGGCACGCGACGCAACTCTGCGTGCTGCGCCGCTGCCGGCGTGACAAACACTGCTGAAAAGAGGAACGCAAAGCCTGCGCCCAGGTATTGCTTCCTCAGCGATCCCAATAAATCCATTCCACCATCCGACTTTTCCCCGAGAGCTCTGGACAAATTGACCTGTGCGGTTCGTTTTAAAAACCTCTCCCGCCTTGTGCGTTCCATTTCTCTTTACGCGCCCACGCGCCAGAGAGGTTACAGGCATCTTCGTCGCTGTTGTGTAAAACGCCTTTATAGAGAGCGGAGTTGGGAGGCAGCGGCTTAAGCGACCGGAGGCGCCTGGAACTTTGCCATGAGGCCTTCCTGGAAGTTTCGCGGTTCAGCTCCATCGGGCGATATGCGCTGATAAGTCCCGTCGGGCTGCAGCCAGCGAATTTTCGTGTTGTCCGTCACCGCGTCATCGAGCATTTCCGTCATCGCGCGGCGGCGCAACTGGGGGTCGTCGACTGGAAAAACGACTTCTACGCGGCGATTCAGATTACGGTGCATCAGGTCCGCGCTGCCGAGATACAGTTCCTCCTCGCCGCCGTTGGAAAACAGATAAACCCGCGAGTGTTCGAGGAATCGTCCAACGATGCTGGCCACACGTATGTTCTCGCTCAATCCGGCAACACGCGGGCGCAGGCAGCATACTCCGCGAATGATCAATGTGATGGGGACGCCCGCGGCCGATGCGGCGTAGAGTTCTTCGATCAACGCGGTGTCCGTAAGGCTGTTGCACTTTGCAAAGATGCCGGCAGGTCGCCCCGCGGTTTTGTTCTCAACCTCTCGCCGTATCATCCGGACCAGATGTTCGCGCAGACCGACCGGAGCGACGAGGAGCTTCCGGTAATGCGTCTGCCCCGAAAAGCCGGTTAAGTAATTGAACAACTCCGAAGCGTCGGCGCCGAAGTCGGGATTCGTCGTGAAGAGGCAGACATCGGTGTAAATCCGCGCCGTGATCGGATTGTAGTTTCCCGTAGCGAGATGGACATATCGCCGCAGGGTGTTCCCTTCCTGGCGGATGACGAGAGTCATCTTGCAATGCGTCTTCAAGCCGACGACTCCGTATATGACGTGGGCCCCTGCCTCCTCGAGACGCCGCGCCCAGATAATATTGTTCTCCTCGTCGAAGCGCGCTTTGAGTTCGACAAGCACGGCCACCTGTTTGCCGCGTTCCGCAGCTTCGATTAAAGAATTGACGATTGGAGAGTCCGTTCCCACGCGATACAAGGTCGCTTTGATGGCAAGGACCTGGGGATCCTTTGCCGCCGAATGAAAGAACTCGACGACCGGCATGAACGGCTCGTACGGGTGATGGAGCAGGACATCCTGGTGCCGGATTGTATCGAACAGGGACTCTCCCTCCCGAAACACTGCCGGTGTCTGCGGCTCAAAGCCTTTGTCCTTCGCGCCGGGAAGATCGAGCTTGTAGAGCGCCATCAGGTCCGGGATGTTCAGGGGACCATGGATCGAATACACATCCTGACTTTCAAGCTGAAGCGACCGTCGCAGAAGGTCGGTCATGGCCTCGCTCATGGAAGATGAAACCTCGAGACGCACTCCGAATCCAAAACGCCGCTGCCTTAACGTCTGCTGGACCGACTTGAGCAGATCTTCAGCCTCGTCTTCTTCGATTTCCATATCCGCGTCGCGTGTGATGCGGAATGGCTGAACTTCGAGAATCGAGCATTTCGGAAAGAGCGATCCGATGTGCACCGAAACCAGGTGTTCCAGCAGCACGAACCTGTGCGAGTCGTTCACACGGACCAGCCGCGGCACGTTACGGGGAATCTTGACGCGAGCGAAACGCGGCTCGTCCTCGATGCTGGAATGGCACGGACGCAGCAGAATCCCGAGATTTAGGCTGATGTTCGAGATGTAGGGGAATGGGTGTCCGGGATCCACAGCGAGCGGAGTCAGCACCGGAAATACTCGATCCGTGAAGAACAGCTCGAGACTCTGCCGTTCCTCGGACTTCAGGTCCGCGTGCTCGACGAGCCGCACGCCCAACTGTTCGAGGCCCGGCAGGATCTCTTTCAACAGGCAATCGGTCTGGACTTTCAGCAAAGGCCGGAGCCTCTCGGATATCTGCTTCAACTGAGTCGCGGGCGTGAACCCGTCGGGAGACAGGGAATCCGGGGTCGAGTCGAGCTGTTCCTGAAGACCAGCGACACGAACCATAAAAAACTCATCCAGGTTCGTTGAAAAGATCGACAGAAATTTCAACCGCTCCAGCAGTTGCAGCGACTGGTCCAGGCCTTCTTCGAGGACACGCGAATTGAACTCGATCCAGCTCAGTTCGCGATTAAACAGGTGCTCCGTCATTTAGCAAAGTCTATAGGAACGACAACAAAGCCAAGTGAGTTCGTTTCGGTAACCTTTTCGCACTTTAAGAGTCGTGATACATGTCGTCGCGCGAAAGGAGAACTATGCGCTTCATCGAAGAGTTCGGTCATGACGTCCGGTCGTCCGTGCGGTCACTCCTCCGCACTCCGGGTTTTGCGATTGTCGTAATTCTCACGCTGATGCTGGGGATCGGTGCCAACACGGCAATCTTCTCGATCGTCAACGGCGTCATCCTTCGGCCGTTTTCATATCCCAACCCGGATCAATTGATGTATTTCACGACGCAGTTTCCGGGACTGGGGTTTGAGCAGTTCTGGGTATCGCCTCCGGAATACATGGAGTTCCAGGAGATCAACAGGTCGTTCCAGCACGTCGGGGCGTACACGACCGGCGAAGCCAATCTCACCGCGGGCGATCGGCCTCTGCGCGTGCGGTCGGCAAATGTGGATGAGCATCTGCTCAATGCCCTTGGCGTGAAAGCGGCTCAGGGCAGATTATTCGGCAAGGGAGAAACCGATATAACCGCAGCGCCGCCGTCGCCCGGTGCTCCGCCTGCACCTCCTCCTCCGCCCCCACCTATCGCCATTCTGTCGCACGAGTTGTGGCAAAACGCGTTCGCAGGGAAACCGATTATCGGGCAAACGGTCGAAGTGAACGGCGCGCAGCGGGAAGTGATCGGCATCATGCCTCCTGCCGCCGATCTGATGGACAACCGCACCGAGATCTGGTTGCCCCTCGGTTTGAACCGGGCCAATCGTCAGAATCGCGGCAACCATTACCTGTACGTCATCGGACGGCTGAAGGACGGCGTGACAACACAGTCTGCGCAAACCGAACTGGCTGCGCTCATTCAGAACTGGGGCGAACGCACAGGCGCGAAGACTCACGTGTTCGCGCCGCGGCCGAAAGAGGGCGGTCACTTCCTTCAGATGAAGCCGATGCGCGATGAGATTCTGGGCAATGTCAGCCGGTCGATCTGGGTTCTGCAGGCGGCAGTTGGTTTCGTGCTTCTGATCGCCTGCGCGAATCTTGCAAACCTGCTTCTCGCTCGAGCCGAAGTCCGATATCGCGAGTTCGCCGTTCGACGCGCTCTCGGCGCGAGCCGCGGCCGGCTGGTCCGGCATTCGATGACAGAGGGCCTGCTGTTGTCATTGACCGGCGGCGTTCTGGGTTTATTGCTTGCCTACGCCGGTGTGCGCGGTCTGATTCGCGCATATCCTGCGACACTGCCGCGCACCGCAGATATCACCGTCGATCCCTGGGTATTGCTGTTCACTCTTGTTGTCTCGATTGGAACCGGATTGCTCTTCGGGCTGACTCCGATCACCCACACTCGCGTGAAAACGCTCGTGACGGCCCTGAAGGAAGCCGGCGCGAAAGGCGCGACCAGCGCAGCTCGTCATCATATTCGGCGTGGTCTGGTGGTCGCGGAAGTGGCGCTGTCGGTGATTCTTGTGATCGGCGCAGGATTGCTCGTCCGCACCGTGTACAACCTGACCCATGTTGACGCGGGCTTCAACCGGTCGCGTCTCGTGACATTCTCGATGACGTTGCCCGGCGTCAGATATCCTCTGGCTGCGCGCGTCCAGGTGTTTCAGAGACTTCTCGACAAGCTTCGCGCCGTACCCGGCGTGCAGGCGGCGACGGCAATGGGCGGTTTGCCGCCGAATCGACCGCTGAACGCGAATGACACGTACTTCGACAACTTCGTGCCAAGTCCGCAAGGGCCTCCGCAAAATGTCGACTACGACCAGCAGGTCATGTCCGGCTATTTCGAGACGATGGGTATTCCGATCGTTCAGGGCCGTGGTTTCCAGACGATCGACGCCGGTTCACAGGCCCTCGTAGTCGTCGTGAATGAAACGCTCGCCAACAGATATTGGCCCGACAAGAATCCGCTCGGGCAGCGGCTGAGAATGTGTTGCGGCGATCAGGCGCCGTGGTGGACGGTCGTCGGCGTCGCCAAAGATGTCAAACAGGGCGGAGTCGACAAGAAAACAGGGACCGAGGTGTATTGGTTCCTCGATCAGTCGCTGAACATGCGGCTGGGACGCGCCGGCATCAATGGCGCGATGAATGTGGTGCTGCACACTTCATTGGCCCTTGCGTCGTTGTCGCAAACGGTCGAGCGCATCGTGCGGGAAACCGACGCCAGTGTTCCGATCGTCCGCTTCCGCGAAATGGACAGTGTTTTCGCGGACTCGATCCAGCGGCCCCGACTGCTGGCTCAGCTCCTCGGCGTTTTTGCGGGCCTCGCTTTGATGCTCGCGGCAATCGGGATCTACGGAGTCCTTTCTTATATGGTCGCCGAGCGTCGTCGCGAGATCGGCATTCGCATCGCCCTGGGAGCGGACCGCTCGAACGTCATCACCAATGTGATGAAGCAGGGACTCGTTCTTACCATGGTTGGCGGAGTCATCGGGCTTGCCGGCGTGTTTGGGCTCAACCGGCTGATCACGTCGCTGCTGTTCGGCGTCCAGCCCACCGACCCGGCGACGCTGGCCGTGGTCGTTGGTACCATCCTGCTCGTTGCAGCCATCGCTTGTTGGTTGCCCGCCTGGCGCGCATCGCGGCTTGATCCGAATGTGGTCTTGCGGGAAGATGGTTAATTCGGGGTCAGACGTCTAAATCACCTAATTACAACCAACGGGTTTCGACCGTAATAGGTGATTTAGACGTCTGACCCCGAATTAATCGTGTTTGAGAGCGATCGCCGGATCGATGCGCGCGGCACGGCGGGCAGGAAGCCAGCATGCGGCAAACGAGACGGCCATCAGTGCGGCAGCGACTGCTGTGAACGTGAACGGATCGTCAGGACGTACTTCAAAGAGCATGCTGGTCAGCCATCGATTCAGTCCCCAGGCTCCAAGCAATCCCAGCACGAGACCTGTGATCGATGCGATCCATGCGCCGCGAGCCGCGTTGCTCATGGCTTGAGCCCTTGTGGCTCCCAGAGCCAGGCGCACTGCCAGATCCCTGGTGCGCCGCTCCACGGTGTAGGCTACGACCCCGGCAATACCAACTGCGCCCAACAACAGAGCGAGCGTGGCGAATGCCGTCAACAGAGTTGTCTGGACTCGCGGCCGTTCCGCGTTGCTTTCCATAATTCGATCCATGGTTCGCACGTCGAAAAGCGGTTGATGTGGATCGATACGCTTAACGACGTCACGCAGACCGGGCGTCAGATTTTCAGGGGGGACAGTCGTCCGGATTACGACTGAGAGTGCACGCCAGCCCCCTGGCGGCTGGAAATACATGGTTCCGATCGGCTCTTCGGTAAGGGCCTGCAGCCTGATATCCCCGACGACACCGATCACGGTATATATCACGCCGTTCGCGAGTCTCACCTGCCGGTCGAGTGGGTTGCTGCCGTCCGGCCACAGGCGGCGCACCAGACTCTCGCTCAGGATGATGGCCTGCTGTTGCAAATCACTGGCATCGAACAACCGCCCCAGCTTCAAAGGCACCTTTATGGTTCGCAGGTACTCCGAGTTGACCCACCTCCAGAACGCCTGAATTCCCTGTTCCGGAACGTCGGCGGGCCGTTGAATGGGAACGATCGACATGCCTGTGTAGCCCCGTCCTCCCATAGGAATACTGCTAGTCACACCGGCTGAGACGACACCCGGCAGCGCCCGGATGTCCGACAAGAGAGTGTTAAAGAAGTTTTGACCCTTGTCTGGTGTGTCGTATTTCGCCGCGGGGAGGTTCATGACAACCGTAAGCAGGTGGTCCGGCTCAAAGCCCACCTCCACTTTCTGCAAACGTTCAAAACTCTGAATGAGGAGCAAGGCAGCCACAACGAGGACAGTAGCGATGGTGACCTGTCCGCCGACGAGCATCAGACGAAGCATCGCTCCGGCCCCCGTGGAGCTTCGCCCGCTTTCCCGCAGCGTTGTCTGAATGTCGGCCTTTCGAGCGGACCATGATGGAGCGAGCCCGAACAGAATACCGACGGTTGTCGTCAGCACGAGCGCGAAGACGAGCACAGGCCAGTCCAGGTTCAGATTCGTGCTTCGAGGTAGTTGGTTCGGCACTTTTGTCGCGAGCCATCGAATCGCACCGGCTCCGATCAGGACACCGAAGCCGCCGCCTATCGATGCCAGAACCAGACTTTCCGTCGTGAGCTGGCGGATGAGCCGCCCGCTGCCTGCGCCCAGAGCGAGGCGCACGCCGAACTCGTGCGAGCGCCCTGTGGCGCGTGTCACAAGAAGGGCAGCGATGTTGGCGCACGCGGCGGCGAGCAGCAGGCCGACAGCCGCCATCAGGACATACAGACTCGTTCTTGAATCCGCGTCGACGATCCAGTCCTTGACCGTCAGCAGGCGCACGCGCCAGCCTTTGTTGGATTGCGGGAACTCCTGCTCGAGCCGCTCCGCGACGGTATTCAATTCGGCATCCGCCTGCGCAAGCGTCACGCCTTCCCGCAACCTTCCGACGACTGTGATCACGTGATTGCCGCGGTTCTCCTGGGCGGGATTGATGACATAGGGCAGCCAGAGGTCGGTTCTCGCCGTATGACCCATATCCTGCGGAGCAATCCCGATCACTATCCGCGGTTCGCTATTCAAAAGAATCGTTCGTCCGATGATGCCAGAGTCGCCACCATAGCGTTGGCGCCAGAGTCCCTCGCTCATGATGGCGACACGGTCATTACCAGACTTGCCTTCTTCAGCGGTGAACGTCCGGCCTGCGACCAAACGGATACCGGTCATGGTCCAGAAGTTTGTCGAGACGGCGTCCGCTATGACGCGCTGTGGTTCTCCATCACCGGTCAGGTTTCCTGCAACGCCACTGATCGCTGCAAGTCCCTCGAAGCTTCGCGACTGCTCCTGCCACGAGAGGAAATTCAGCGCCGAAGCGGAGAAGCGCGGAATATTCAATGACGCGTTCGTCTCGAAGACTCTCACGACACGATCGGACTGAATGTAAGGCAGAGGCCGCAATAAGACAGTGTGGATCAGGCTGAAGATCGCGGTCGTGGCTCCGATACCGAGTGCAAGAGTCAGCACGACGGCTGCAGTGAAGGTGGGCGACTTGCGCAAAGTGCGCAGGCTGTAACGAATGTCGTGCATCAACATGTCGAAATGCTCCCGTGCCGCAGTGGTGAAGGTGTCCGGAAGAATGGCAAGCCAGAGAAAAGCTCTCTTAACGAGACCATCCGTTTCCCGGTAGCGTCGTTTGAAGGCGAGTCGCATTTCGCGTTCGTATTCGTCGCGGAATGCCGCCGGATAGAGGCGCAGCAGAATGCTGTAGAACTTGTCCGGTCTCATTGCCGTCAGCCTCGCTTCTGAACCAGCCCGGCCTGTCGCGCAAAAGCCAGAGTTTGCTGAATTCGTGCGGCTTCGGCTTTCGCGACTTCTCGTCCAATGGCGGTCAGCCGGTAATACCGGCGGCGTTCATCGTCTTCTTCCGGATCGGGACGTTCGTCGAGTTCGATGACGAGCCCCTGTTCCAGCAGTCGCCGGATGGTTGTGTAGAGTGTGCCCGGATTCAGCTTGAGATTGCCGTCGGTTCCGGCGGCGACGTCCTGCATGATCGCGTAACCATGCCGGTCGCCTTGTGCCAGCGCGACAAGGATGTGGAATGCCGCCTGGGGCAGCGGAAGCAAAGATTCAGGTTCGAAATCCGAGTGACGTGATGGCATGGGACTAAATATATCTAGTGTAGATATATTTAGTCAAGATAGACCGTTCCGACCGTTACGCCAGAGCCATCGCGATGGGAGTGAGAGGTTCGATTTGCATTACCTGTTTTTCATAGTCGATGGACACCTTGAAGCGTCGCAGGTAATCGGCGCCGAGGATGCCGTCCACAGTCAGTCGCTGCATCAGGCCGAGATTCGCCACCGCGATTTCGATGTCTTTAAGCAAGCCTTCACCGACCTGCAGACTTGCAATACGCCGGAAAGTCGCGCTCACTGGTCCGGCGATGGTCGAAAGCGTCCCTGCTCCGGATTTGGCAATGCCCAGCCGATCTGCGACTCTCGTGGACAAGACGCTGCTGCTGGCGCCGGTGTCGAGCAGAAACAGGAACGGGCCCCTTTCGTTGATCATGACGGGGACTGCGACGAGGCCGGTAGTTTTGATGAACTGGAAGGCAACCGCCTTCGGGTCGTCGTTGCTGATCAGTGATCGGAGGACTTCCTGAATGGCGCGAAGCGCGTCCGGGTCCTTTGCGGAAACACTGATGCGCCCGCCGCGCTCGAGCTTTTCGTAACGGTACGTGATTTTGTCATGATGAGGCTCGATCGCCGGCGATGCCAGCAGAGTCCGCTCGTCGACGGCGCGTCGCAGTTTTTCACGGGCTGCGTCGCGCGCTTCGGTGTCATTCGAGTTTCTCGCGGTCAGTTCCATGCCGCCGCCCTTTTCGTCCAGATAGACGCGCTTCGAGGTTCCTTCCGGCTCTCTGGCGTTTGCAGATCCGACGAAAAGAACAACGAGAGTAATAACGATCCCGAGCCCCACTTTCATAGCTCCTCCCACCAAGAGTTTTGTCCGTCGTCAGACACGTGAATGGCACAAACCTCTCACGCGCGAAGGGCCTTTGCCAAGGCCGCTGGGGCAGGTCGATTAGATTCGGGGACGAATACCTTTATTGAACCTGAAACGAAACGGTGACCGTGGTTACGACGGCCGTCGGCTGGTTGTTGATGATGATCGGCTGGTATCGCCACTGCCTGACCGCGTCGATGGCAGCTTGAATCAGCAATGGATGTCCCGTGACGACGGACAAGCTTTCCACCTTTCCATCCCTGCCGATCTCCACGGACAGCACCACGACACCGGAAATTCGCGCCGCCCTTGCCGCGTCCGGATACTGGGGATCGATGCGGGAAAGCAGGTTCGCAGCAGCAACGTCGTTAGTGACTCGAACGACAGCCGCGGAGGGCGGTGCCGGTACGGCGGGCAGCGCGGGTGGCGATACATTGGAGAATGTAAGGATCCCGGCGGCGGTGCCTGCGGTGGTCGTGCCGAACGGTGTTGACGTCGTCGATTGCGCACCCGGGAAGCTGAGCGCGATGCTGAATTCTGCAGAGTCCGCAGCCGAAATTCTCAGCGGATCTCGAAGCAGGTTCGCTGCACCGTACGAAAACGCTTTGACTGAAAAGCCGGGCGCGGTCAAGTTTGTTCGCCGTTCGCCTTCGGGCAATGTCACCCGGAAGGTTCCATCCGATTCCGGCACGGCGCTGGCAGAGAAGCTGCCGGTCGTGTCGCTCATCGTGAAAACGAGTCGTGGCGGTGGAGCGTTGCCCTCAATGGTGACGCGCCCCGGCACATCTTTGGTGGGAGGAATTGGTATTTCGATGTTCGACGTGTCCTTGCCGGGGATGATGATCTGTTTCGGCGACATGGGGGGCATCGGAGTCATACGCGACAGGTATGTACCCGGAAGAACCATTGGAAAGGCGAATGAGCCGTCGGAGTTGATCGGTGCTTCCAATACATCGATCAAAGACGTGCCCATAAGCCCGACCGTTTTCGGTAACGGTGTCTGCGAGCCGGCCGGACGGGTCACTCGTCCAGCGACCTTGACCCACGGCGCCGGCGTCACGACTCCGAGTGTCACGACGATCGAGATGGGCGGTCTGCCGGCGACTACCGTTAGGGGATTTGCGAGCAGGTCCGTCGAGCCTGCCGTGATCGATTTCAGGAAGTAGCCCTGCGGAAGCCCGCCCCACGAGATCCGATAATCTCCTTCCGGCACAGGTGTTCTGAACTCTCCATTCGGACCCGGCGTCGCGGCAGGCGTTTGCGGGCCGGTTCCCTTGAATGAAGCAAATGAAATTTGAAAACGCGGGCGCAGCCCACCGCCTTCGACCACTACTGTGCCGGCGATCAAGATGGTCGGCGAAAGAGGCACCAGGATTCCCGTGACGTCTTCGTTGCCGACGGCGATGCTCAAAGGTTGATTCAAGGTTCCGGGCGCCATGACCATTAGCGTGTACGTTCCCGGCCGGACTTTGGTGAACTCGAACCCTCCATCCGGCTTGAGGACAGCCTCCAAAGGTAAGTTTCCGGGGCTGTTCATGCTGATTCGTTGCACTAAAAGCGAGGGCTGAGCCGGCGGCAAAGCCACACGGCCGCGGACAACAACGCCTGCGGAAATCGCCATCGTGAAATTGATATCGGAGATCGTTCTTCCCGCTGAAACTTCAATCGCCGTCGCGCCGCTCAATGCGGCAACACCCGGGTAGTAGGTCGGCTGTTCTATGAACCCAGCCGTAATGTAGTAGCGGCCCGGTGGGATATTTTCGAGACGGTAACGTCCGGCCGCGTCTGTTTCGGCGGAACTGACCAGCGTTGCAGGTACATTTGCATCGGGCGGCACCATCGCGCTGACGCGAACACCCTGCGCGGGAGATCCTTCCTTCGTAAGAAGGCGCCCCGTGACGATTCCGGGTGAGCCCTGGAATTGAAGCCCCTGAGCGAGAAGCGCGGCAATCAGCAATAGTGCTTTCATTGGAATCCTCGGCGGCAAGTATATAACCGCGACACGATAGCCGCGCATTAGACGGCCGAGGCCGTCGACCGTCGCACTCTCCAGTAAGGAATGGTGATTGCAGCTAGTAATTTCCGGGGGAGGTGCATTTATGAGAAGCAAATCAGGCTTCGCAAACACACCATTTCGATTTCTATTTATCGGAGTTTTGATCTGTACTCTGAGTTTCGCGACGAACGCGGGCGCCCAGTCCACTCGGGCTTCGGAAACGGTGAACGCGGGAACCGAGATTGCAGTGCGGACCAACGAGGAAATCAACACTTCCAGTAGCGATGGAGCAGTATTTTCGGGCGTGGTTGAAAACGACGTGCGGAGTCGTGCCGGGACTATTGCCATTCCAAGGGGTTCGGAAGTTGAACTCGTTGTCAAACAGATCAATAACGGGCTCGTGCTGGATTTGGATTCGGTCGTGATCGACGGCCGCCGCTATGGCATCTCAACTGAAGGCGATGTCAGCGCCGAGACACGCAAGGGCATCGGTGCCAACAAGCGAACGGGTAAATATGTCGGAGGAGGAGCCATCATCGGCGGAATCATCGGCGCCATCTCAGGCGGCGGAAAAGGCGCTGCTGTCGGCGCCGGCGCGGGCGCTGCGGCGGGAGCCGGCGCTCAGGTTCTGACGCGCGGCAAGAACATCAAGGTGCCCGCGGAATCGCTGCTCACGTTCCGATTGACCCAACCCATACAGACTCCGGCATTGGACAGCGGTTTCAACCGTAACGGCAGGCACTATCACAACGGTTACGGAGACGACACGAGCAGCGCGGCTTATCAGGCCGGTCTGCGTGCTGGACGATCCGATGCGGCCCGCGGCCTGCGCCACAACACGCAGACCAGCCGGTGGACGGCTCGAGCGGATCGGCTGGATTATCAGGCCGGATACAACCAGGGCTACGATTCAGACGTCGATCAAACCTCGCAGCGATTCAAGCCGAGTTCCGGCAGCATCATGGTTCGTGATGACAACAATGTGAC
>Ga0137433_1000443_pt1 | contig 22379 bp, 16 predicted proteins | sample EasRivERMZT840_2_FD_102335 | JGI IMG/M metagenome (GOLD analysis project Ga0137433, IMG submission 102335) | Soil microbial communities from meander-bound floodplain in the East River, Colorado, USA - East River MetaG ERMZT840_2 | ecosystem: Environmental > Terrestrial > Soil > Floodplain ...
GTCGACGCCGTGATTCACCTCGCCGCGATTGCGCTGAGCCGGGCGGCGGACCGCGATCCGGCAGCGGCGTGGACGATCAATGCCGAAGGAACGGCCAAGCTCACCGCCGCGCTCGGTGCCGCCGCGGCGAAGTGGAAGACGCAGCCCCTCTTCCTGCTCGCCTCCACGGCGGACGTCTATGCGTGGCAAACGCGCCCCATTAAGGAAGCGGATGCCGTTCAGCCATCCACCCCCTACAGCTCCAGCAAGCTCGCCGCGGAGCTGGTCACGCGCTGCTCAGGTCTGCGCGTGATCATTACGAGACCTTTCCCGGCTTCTGGGGCGGGGCAGGACGAGAGTTTCTGGATTCCCGCGCGCTCCCGGTTGCTGCGAGAGGTGAAGCGCAATGGCTGGGCCGTGGTGCCGGTTGGCGACTTGACGGCCGTGCGTGACTTCGTGCACGTGGACGACGTCGCCGACGCGTACGCGCTCTTGCTGCAGCGCGGGACGCCGGGCGAGGTGTACAACGTCGCCTCGGGGACCGCGGTCACGCTGGATGACGTCCACATGCGGATCGAACGGCAGCTTGGCATCTCCCCCAAGCGCGAAGTGGATGGCAGCCAGATTCGGCGGGAAGCGCGGCCCTACCTGGTCGGCGATGCGGCGAAGCTGCGCGCGGCGACCGGTTGGAGTCCGCGCCGCACACTGGACGATATTGTGAAAGACGTGCTCGATGCCCAAACGAACTGACATCCAACGCATCCTCCTGCTCGGGTCCGGGCCGATCGTCATCGGCCAGGGGGCGGAGTTCGACTATTCGGGCACGCAGGCGATCAAGGCACTCAAGGAAGAGGGCTATTTCGTCATCCTCGTGAATTCGAACCCGGCCACGATCATGACGGATCCGGAGCTCGCGGATCGCACCTACATCGAGCCGGTGACGCCCGAGTGGGTCCGCAAGGTGATCGAGCGCGAGAAGCCGGACGCGCTGCTCCCCACGATGGGCGGGCAAACCGCGCTGAACGTCGCGATGGCGCTCGCCAACGACGGGACGCTCAAGAAGTACAACGTCGAGCTGATCGGGGCGAATGCGCGCGCGATCACGATGGCCGAGGACCGCGCCGAATTCAGCGCCGCGATGCGGCGCATCGGGCTGGCAACCCCGGCGGGCCACACGGTGACCTCGGTGCCGGAAGCGCTCGAGGTGGTCCAGGAGTCCGGCTACCCCGCGATCATCCGTCCCTCGTTCACCCTGGGCGGTACCGGCGGCGGTGTCGCGTACAACCGCGCCGAGTTCGAGGAAATGGTCGAGCGCGCGCTCGAGCTCTCGCCCGTGCACTCGACGCTGATCGAGCGCAGTGTGCTGGGCTGGAAGGAGTTCGAGCTCGAGGTGATGCGCGACCGGCGCGACAATGTGGTCATCGTGTGCTCGATCGAGAACCTCGATCCGATGGGCGTGCATACGGGCGACTCGATCACCGTCGCGCCCGCGATGACGCTGACCGACCGTGAGTATCAGCGCATGCGCGACGCGGCGATCGCGGTCATCCGCGAGATCGGCGTGGAAGCCGGTGGCTGCAACATCCAGTTCGCGGTGAACCCGGCCGACGGCGAGATGCTGGTGATCGAAATGAACCCGCGTGTGTCGCGCTCATCCGCGCTCGCCTCGAAGGCGACCGGCTTCCCGATCGCGCGCATCGGCGCCAAGCTCGCGGTGGGCTACACCCTGGACGAGTTGCCCAACGACATCACGAAGACCACGCCGGCCTCGTTCGAGCCCGTGCTCGACTACGTCGTGGTGAAGGTGCCGCGCTTTGCGTTCGAGAAGTTCCCGCGCGCCGACTTCCGGCTGACGACGCAGATGAAGTCGGTCGGCGAGACGATGGCGATCGGCCGCACGTTCAAGGAGGCATTCCAGAAGGGGCTGCGCGGACTCGAGATCGGCAGATCGGGATGGGTGACCGGACCCACGCTTGCCGACGACCGCCTCACGAGCGATTCCGCGGACGATGTCCGCGTCGCGCTGCGCACGCCGACGCCGGAACGGATCTTCCAGATCAAGCACGCGCTGCTCGCGGGGTGCAGCGTCGACGAGATCGCGCAGGCCTCGGGCATCGACCCCTGGTTCCTCTATCAGATGCAGGAGCTGGTGGAAGCGGAGCGAGAGTTCGCCGCGCTGAAGACCGTCACCGCGGCCGACATGCGGCGGATCAAGCGGCTCGGATTCTCCGACCGCCAGCTCGCCACGCTGCGAAACACGACGGAGGCTGCGGTCAGGGACCAGCGCTGGGGATTCGGGATTCATCCCGCGTTCAAGACGGTCGACACCTGCGCCGGCGAGTTCCCGTCGTCCACGCCGTATCTCTATTCGTGCTACGACACGGAAAACGAATCCGAGCCACTCGGCGATCAGGGCATCGTCATCCTGGGGAGCGGGCCCAACCGGATCGGCCAGGGCGTCGAGTTCGATTACTGCTGCGTGCGCACGGGACTCGCGTTCCGCGAGCTCGGGTTCAAGACCATCATGATCAACTCGAACCCGGAGACCGTGTCGACCGATTTCGACATCTCCGATAAGCTGTACTTCGAGCCGCTCACGTTCGAGGATGTGCTGGAGATCGTCCGCTGGGAGCGCCCGAAGGGCGTCGTCGTGCAGCTCGGCGGCCAGACGCCGCTGCAGCTGACCAAGCCGCTCGACGCCGCCGGCGTGCCGATTCTCGGCACATCGCCCGATGCGATCGACATCGCCGAGGACCGGGAGCGGTTCGAGGAGCTCGCCGACAAACTCGGCGTGACGCAGCCGCCCAACGGCATTGCCCGATCGGTCGAGGAAGCGGTTGCGGTGGCGAAGCGGATCGGATATCCGGTTCTCGTCCGGCCCTCGTACGTGCTGGGCGGCCGGGCGATGGAGATCGTGTACGACGACGGCTCGCTGCGCGAGTACTTCGTCAAAGCCGCGCGCGTCGCGCCCGAGCACCCCGTGCTGATCGATCGCTTCCTGGAGGACGCGTTCGAGGCGGACGTCGATGCAATCGCGGACGGCACCCGCTGCGTGATCGGCGGCGTCATGCAGCACATCGAGGACGCGGGCGTCCATTCGGGCGACTCGGCCTGCGTACTGCCCCCCTATCTGATCGGCGACCGCCAGGTGGAAGAGATGCGCCGGCATACGCAGGCGTTTGCCAAGGCCCTGGGGGTGATCGGCCTGATCAACGTCCAGTACGCCATCAAAGACGGCGTGGTCTACGTCCTGGAGGTCAATCCGCGGGCGTCCCGGACCGTGCCGTTTGTGAGCAAGGCCACAGGCGTCCCCCTGGCCAAGCTGGCGGCGGCGGTCATAGTCGGAAGGACACTAGACGATTTGGGCGTTCCCGATGAGCTTCCCGTCGCCGGGGTAGCCGTGAAAGAGGCGGTCTTCCCCTTCACCAAACTGCCCGGCGTAGATACAGTGTTGGGTCCGGAAATGCGGTCGACCGGGGAAGCGATGGGTCTGGCGGACAGCTTCGGGATGGCGTTCGCCAAGGCGCAGATCGCGGCGGACGGAAGCTTGCCGCTGGAGGGCGCGATCTTCGTCACGGTGAATGATCACGACAAGCCGACCGTGCTGCCCATCGTGCGTCGCTTCCATGAGCTGGGATTTCGCATCCTGGCAACGGAAGGGACCCAGCGGTATCTCCGTGGCCGAGGTGTGCCGGCGGAGCGGGTGTTGAAGGTGCACGAGGGACGACCGAATGCGATCGACCTGATCGTGTCGGGCGAAGTGCACCTGCTGATCAACACGCCGCTCGGCAAGTTCACGCAGGTGGATGACTACGCCATCCGGCGCGCCGCGCTGGTGCACCGGGTGCCGTACACGACGACGATGTCCGCGGCGAGTGCCGCGTGTGACGCGATCATTGCGCTCCGCAGCCGGACCGGGAGCGTTAGGAGCCTACAGGAATGGCACGAAAGAACGAACGGCGTAAAGTCGCCGACCGGCGGGCCACAGATAGCAGCGGCAAACGCGTAGCGAAGGGTGCCGCCAAATCGCCCCGGGCCGCCAAGGCACCGGAGCCGGCGCCTCAGCCGAAGATCAAGTTCCGCGGTAAGCTGCTCGAAAACGAGCCGTTGGCGCGGTACACGACGTGGCGCCTCGGCGGGCCGGCGCGGTATCTCGCCCTGCCTGCCGAGACCGAGGACGTGGCGCGCGCGCTGGAGCTGGCCCAGGACCGCGGGCTGCCCTGGGTCGTGCTCGGCCTCGGCTCGAACGTGCTCGTCAAGGACGGCGGCTTCCCCGGCGTCGTGATCCGGCTGGGGAAGGGGATCGACCGCTTCGAAATGAAAGGCGCGACCGCGATCGTGGGCGCGGGGATGCCCACACCGATTCTGGCGCGCCGCACCGCCGAAGCCGGGTTCGTCGGCGTCGAGCGGTTCGTGGGGATTCCCGGCTCCGTGGGTGGCGGCATTTTCATGAACGCGGGCTGCCACGGCGCGGAATTCGCCGAGATCGTCACGGAAGTCACCGTGATGGACCCGCGCGGCAAGGTCAAACAGCTGTCGCGCAAACAGATCTCGTTCAAGTATCGCTCGAGCAACATCGATGGCATCGTCCTCGAAGCGAAACTGGGGTTGGGCGAGGAGTCTCCCGCCAAGCTGAAGGAGCTGCAGGCCAAGCTGTTCCGCTGGCGCAAAGCGGGCACGCCGTTCGACCAGCCCTGCTGCGGCTCGACGTTCACCAATCCCAGCGGCAGCCCCAAGACCGCGGGCATGCTGATCGACGAGTGTAGCCTCAAGGGCTTCACGATCGGGGGCGCGCAGGTGTCGACCATGCACGCCAACTATATCATCAACAAGGGTACCGCGACCGCGAGCGACGTGCTGAAGCTCATCGAGCACATCCGCAAGACCGTCGCCAAAAAGACCGGCGTCACTTTGGAGCTCGAGTGCAAGATCATCGGAGTGTAGGGTACTTCGCACACGAGTCCAGTTACATCGACGATGGCGCGGAGATCGGCAACGGCACCAAAATCTGGCATTTCTCGCATGTGATGCCCGGGGCCGTCATCGGCGAGCGCTGCAACCTCGGCCAGAACGTCGTCGTCATGCCCGGCACGAAAATCGGCAACAACGTCAAAATCCAGAACAACGTCTCGATCTACGAGGGCGTCGAGCTGGAAGACGACGTGTTCTGCGGGCCCTCGTGCGTGTTCACCAACGTGATGAATCCGCGCAGCCACGTGTCCCGCAAGAACGAATATCGGCGCACGCTGGTGAAGCGCGGCGGCTCGATCGGCGCGAATGCGACGATCGTGTGCGGCGTGACGCTGGGAGAGTACGCCTTCATCGGCGCCGGTGCCGTCGTCACGTCCGACGTTCCCGCCTACGGCCTCATGGTCGGCGTGCCCGCGCGGCGCGTGGGCTGGATGTGCCAATGCGGCGAGCGGCTGCACACCAGCGCGGGGCGTGCGGCGTGCGGCGTGTGTGGTGCCACCTACGAAGAATCAGGTGGGACACTGCGTCAGACGACGGCTGCGCGCGCGCGCGCAGGGGCATCATGAACGTTCCCATGCTCGACCTCGTCGCGCAGTACAACGCGATCAAACACGACGTGCTGCCCGCGATGATGCAGGTCATCGAGACGCAGCAGTTCATCATGGGCGCGTCGGTGCCGCAGCTCGAGGCGGAGGTCGCCAAAGTGTCGCACGCCAGGCACGGCATCGGCTGCGCGAGCGGCACCGACGCGCTGCTGCTGCCGCTCAAGGCGCTGAACCTGAAGCCGGGTGACGAGGTCATCACCACGCCGTTCACGTTCTTCGCGACCGCCGGCACGATTCACAATGCCGGCGGCACTCCGGTGTTCGTCGACATTCAGCCCGACACGTTCAACATCGACCCCGCCGCGGTGAAGCGGGCGATCACCGCGCGCACGCGCGCCATCATGCCGGTGCATCTGTACGGGCAGATGGCCGACATGCTCGAGCTGATGGCGATCGCCAAATCGCGGGGCATCAAGCTGATTGAAGACGCTGCCCAGGCCATCGGGGCTCGGCGCAAGATCGACGGCGAGTGGCGGGTGGCCGGGGAGCTCGGGTGGGTGACGGGCTATTCGTTCTTCCCGAGCAAGAACCTCGGCGCCTGGGGTGACGCCGGGATGATGGTCACCTCCGACGATGCGGCCGCCGACCGGTTGCGCAAGCTGCGGCTGCACGGGGGCGCCAAGCAGTACCACCACGATGAAGTCGGTACCAACTCGCGGCTCGACACGCTCCAGGCGGCCGTGCTGCTCGCCAAGCTGCCGCATCTGGCCCCGTGGTCGGCCAAACGGCGCGAGCACGCCGCGTATTACACGAAAGCATTCGCCGACATTCCCCAGGTCAAACCGCCGTACGTGGACCCCGCGAACGAGCACATCTTTCATCAGTACACGCTGCGCGCCGAACGCCGCGACGCGCTCCAGGCGGACCTGAAGAAGGAAGGGATCGGTCACGCCGTGTACTATCCGATCCCGCTCCACCGCCAGCCCTGCTTTGAGCACCTGGGATACAAGGATGGAAGCCTGCCGCACTCGGAGCAGGCATCCCGGGAAGCGATCTCCCTCCCGATCTATCCGGAGCTGACCCGGGCGCAGCTCGACCGGGTCATCGATACGATCCGCGGATTCTATCGGTGAAGCGGCTCAAGGTCGGCGTCGTCGGAGCCGGCGCGTGGGGCCGTAACCACGTCCGGACCGTCGCCGGGCTGGCCGAAGCCGAGCTGGCGGCCGTCTGTGACACGGACGCGAAGGTCCGGGACCGGGTGGCGCGGCAGTATCCCGGCGCGCTGGTCACGCCCGATGTCGCGGCGCTGCTGGGGGCCGTCGATGCGGTGATCGTGGCGTCCCCGGCCGCGACCCATGCGGCCGTGGCGCGCCAGGCGATCGAAGCCGGCAAGCCTGTCCTGGTGGAAAAGCCCTTCGCCCTGACCGTTCGGGATGCCGAAGCCGTGGCCAAGGCCGGAGCGGACCGGGGGGTCCCGGTCCTGGCCGGCCACCTCCTCGTGTATCATCCGGCTGTCGAACTGTTGCGGGATCTGGTGCAGAAAGGCGAGTTGGGGAGGGTATTCTATCTCTACAGCCTGCGGGTGAACCTGGGGCAGGTGCGGAAGGACGAGAACGCGCTCTGGAGCTTTGGGCCCCATGACGTGTCAGTGGCACTTTACTTGCTTGGTGAGCTGCCAGTACGGGTCGCTGCGCATGGCAAGAGCTATCTGCAGCCCGCGATCGAGGACGTCGTGTTTTTGACGATGGAGTTCGCGAGCGGGGTGCTGGCGCACGTCCAGATGTCCTGGCTCGATCCCCATAAAGGACGGAAACTCACCGTGGTGGGCGCCAAGAAAATGGTGGTATTCGACGACATGGAGCCGCGCGAGAAGTTGCGGATCTACGATAAGGGTGTGGATCGCCCGCCGGAGTACGGCTCGTTCGGCGAGAGCTTGGCGATTCGTGAAGGTGACATCTTTATTCCGCGTATCCCGGCCGTGGAACCGCTCGCGGCCGAATTGACGCATTTTGTTCGGGCCGCGCAGGGCCGTGAGACCCCTCGCGTGAGCGCCGAGGACGGCGTGCGCGTCGTCCGCGTGTTGGAAGCCGCTTCGCGCTCGCTGGCGCGTGGCGGCGCTCCGGAGGCTCCATGACTGCGACTGTGGCTGCACCCACGATGGTCGAGACACTGCTTACCAAGGCCAAGGACCGGACTGCCGTCTTCGGCGTGGTTGGTCTCGGATACGTCGGACTGCCGCTGGCCATGGAGATTGTGCGCGCCGGCTACCGCGTGATCGGATTCGACGTGAATCAGCGCGTCGTCGACCTGCTGAACGGCGGCCGCTCGCACATCCAGGACGTTCCCGGCGCGACCGTGGCCGATGCGGTGCAGGCCAAGACATTCTCGGCGACCGCCGATCTGTCGCGGCTGAAGGAGCCGGACGTCATCTCTATCAGCGTTCCAACCCCGCTCTCAAAGACCAAGGATCCGGACGTGAGCTACGTGCTCGCGGCCACGGAATCCGTGAAGCGGGCGCTGCGCAAAGGCCAGCTCGTGCTGCTCGAGTCCACGACCTATCCCGGCACGACGCGTGAGCTCATGCTTCCCGCGCTCGAAGCAACCGGGCTGAAAGTCGGTGAGGACTTCTTCCTCGCGTTCTCGCCGGAGCGCGTGGATCCGGGTAACGAGCGCTTCAATACCCGCAACACCCCCAAGGTCGTGGGCGGCATCACGCCCAACTGCCTCAAGGTCGCGCTGGCGCTGTATCAGCCGGCGATCGAAACGCTGGTGCCGGTCTCGTCACCCGAGGCCGCCGAGCTGGTGAAGATTCTCGAGAACACTTTCCGCAGCGTGAATATCGGGCTCGTCAACGAAATGGCGATCGTGTGCGACAAGCTCGGCGTGGACGTCTGGGAGGTCATCGAAGCCGCCGCCACCAAGCCGTTCGGATTCATGAAATTCACTCCCGGGCCCGGCGTCGGCGGGCACTGCATCCCGCTCGACCCGCACTATCTCGCCTGGAAGATGCGCACGCTCAACTACAAGACGCGCTTCATCGAGCTGGCCGGTGAGCTCAACGCCGAGATGCCGGTGTACTGGGTGGGCAAGGTCGTGGACGCGTTGAACGAGCAGGGCAAGGCGGTCCGCGGCAGCAACGTGCTGCTCCTGGGCGTCGCCTACAAGAAGAACATCGACGACATCCGGGAGAGCCCAGCGCTGGATGTGATCCGCCTGCTGGAGCTGCGTGGCGCCCGGGTGTCGTATCACGATCCGCACGTCGCCACGATCAAGGAAGACCACATCACGATGAGCTCCGTGCCGCTCAGCGCCGAGACGCTGCGCGCGGCCGACTGCGTCATGGTCATCACCGATCATAGCGCGGTGGACTACAAGCTGGTCCAACGGCATGCGCGCGCCACGGTCGACACGCGCCACATCCTGTCGCGCGAGCCCCAGGGCGGAGATCGGGCGTGAAGGTCGCCGTCGTCGGCACGGGGTACGTCGGCCTCGTCGTAGGCGCGTGCCTCGCGGAGACGGGCAATGACGTGATTTGCGCCGACGTCGACGCGTCCAAAATCGGCCAGCTCAAGCAGAACAAGCTGCCCATCTACGAACCGGGCCTCGAGCCCATGGTGGTCAAGAATCAGCGCGACGGCCGCCTGACGTTCACCACCGACGTCGCCCAGGCCGTCGAGCGGTCCGAGGTGATCTTCATCGCCGTCGGAACCCCGCCGGACGAAGACGGGTCCGCCGATCTGCAGCACGTGCTCGATGTCGCGCGCACCATCGGCGACCACATGAACGCCCGCAAGCTCGTCGTCACGAAGAGCACGGTCCCCGTCGGCACCGCCGAGAAGGTCCGCGCCGAGATCGCCAAGCGTACCAACACCCCGTTCCACGTGTGCTCGAACCCCGAGTTCCTGAAGGAAGGCGCCGCGGTCGAGGATTTCATGAAGCCGGACCGCGTGGTGGTCGGCGTGGATTCCGACGAAGCGGCCAAAGTGATCGAGGAGCTGTACGCGCCGTTCATCCGCACCGGCAATCCGCTCGTCGTGATGGACATCCCGTCCGCGGAGATGACCAAGTACGCGGCGAACGCGATGCTGGCGACCCGCATCTCGTTCATGAATCAGATGGCCCAGTTGTGCGAGGCCGTCGGGGCCAACGTCACGCACGTGCGCCGCGGTATCGGCAGCGACCGCCGCATCGGCCAGGCATTCCTGTTTCCGGGACCGGGGTACGGCGGCTCGTGTTTCCCCAAAGACGTCAAGGCGCTGATCCGCACGGCGAGCGAGCACGACGTGCCGTTCGACGTCATGCGGGCCGTCGAATCCGCCAACAACGCCCAGAAGAACGTCCTGTTCGAGAAGCTGAAGCGCCATCTCGGGACCCTGAAGGGCAAGACCGTGGCCATCTGGGGCCTCGCCTTCAAAGCCGAGACGGACGACGTGCGCGAGAGTCCCGCGCTCGTGCTCGTGGAATCACTGCTGTGCGAGGGCGTGCACGTCCACGTGCACGACCCCGCAGCGATGAAGACCGCTGCCCGCCATCTGGGATCTCGGGTGAAATACGCGCCCCATGCCTACGACGCCCTGGCGGGCGCTGATGCGCTGGCGATCGTGACGGAATGGCTGGAGTACCGGAACCCGGATTTCGCGAAGATCAAGCAGCTGCTGCGCCGGCCGCTGATTGTGGACGGACGAAACCTCTATGATCCGGCCAAGCTCGGCCGGCTCGGATTCACGTACGATAGCATCGGCCGTCCGCTCGGATGCGCGTCCTCGTAACGGGCGCAGCCGGATTTCTCGGTTCACATCTCGTCGACAAGTTCCTGGGCCTCGGGTACGAGGTGCTGGGAATGGACAATCACATCACCGGTAACCCGGCGAATCTCGAGCATCTCAGCGCCCACCCGCGGTTCCGCTTCGCCAATCAGGACGTCACCCGCTACATCGAAGTCGAAGGTCCACTGGATGGCGTGCTGCACTTTGCCAGTCCCGCGAGTCCCGTCGACTATCTCGAGCTGCCGATTCAGACGCTCAAGGTGGGCGCGCTCGGAACGCACAAGGCGCTGGGGCTCGCCATGGCGAAGGAGTCCCGCTTTCTCCTGGCGTCGACGTCCGAGGTCTACGGCGACCCGCTCGTGCATCCCCAGTCGGAGTCGTACTGGGGCAACGTGAACCCGGTGGGGCCGCGCGGCGTGTACGACGAAGCCAAGCGGTTCGCGGAAGCGCTCACGATGGCCTACCATCGCTATCACAAGCTCGATACCCGCATCGTCCGGATCTTCAACACCTACGGCCCGCGCATGCGTCCCAACGATGGCCGGGTCGTGTCGAACTTCATCGTGCAGGCGCTCCGCGGCGAGCCGCTGACCGTGTACGGCGACGGCTTGCAGACCCGGTCGTTCTGCTACGTCGAGGACCTGATCGAGGGGATCGTGCGGTTGTTCGAGCGCGGCACGCACGAGCCGACCAACCTCGGCAACCCGCACGAGTTCACGGTGCGGCAGCTCGCCGACCGGGTGCTCGCCCTGACCGGCAGCAAGAGCGCGATCGTCGAACGGCCGCTGCCGATCGATGACCCGCAGGTGCGCCAGCCCGACATCGCCTATGCTCGCGCCACGCTCGACTGGGAGCCGAGGGTCGAGCTGGATGACGGGCTGCGGCGCACGATCGAATATTTCCGCGGCGTGGTCGCGCGCCAAGCGATCGCCCGGTGAGTCCCGCGCCGCAGCACCACTATCTCGTGACCGGCGCCGCCGGCTTCATCGGATCGCACCTGTGTGAGACGCTGATCAAGCGCGGGAACGCCGTCACCGGCGTCGACAACTTCGATCCGTTTTACGCCCGCGATGTGAAGGAGCGGAATCTGTCGGGCCTGCGCAAGCTCGCGGACTTCCGCCTTGTCGAAGCCGACGTGGCTCGGGACCCGCTGCCGCTTGACGGGATCGAAGCGGTCCTCCATCTCGCGGCCAAGCCGGGTGTCCGGCCCTCCTTGGAAGATCCCGGTGCGTACATGGAGGCGAACGTCACCGCGACCGCCCGGCTCCTCGACGCGGCCCGGCGCGTCGGCATCACGCGCATCGTGTTCGGCTCCTCGTCGTCGGTGTACGGCAACGCGACCCCGGCGCCGTTTGCCGAGGACAGGCCGGCCGTGTCGCCGATCTCTCCCTACGCCGCGAGCAAACGGGCGGGAGAGCTGCTCGCGCACGCCTTCGGCCATCTGTATCCGCTGAAGATCATCTGCCTGCGTTTCTTCACGGTGTACGGGCCGCGCCAGCGTCCCGATCTGGCGATCCACAAGTTCACCGACCTCATTGCCCGGGGGCGGCCGGTTCGGATGCATGGGGACGGGTCGAGCGAGCGCGACTATACCTATATTACCGACTGCCTGGACGGCATTCTCTCGGCCCTGGAGTGGACGGCCAAGGCCGCCACAGGGACGGTGGAAATCGTCAACCTCGGTGGGGGCGCGCGGGTGCGGCTCGACCGGCTCATCGCGCTGATCGCCGAGACGCTGCGACAAGAGGCGCGCATCGAGCGCCATCCCGATCAGCCCGGCGATGTGAGGCTGACGGATGCCGATCTCGCGCACGCCGGTCGCGTGCTCGGCTTCAAGCCGCGCGTCGGCATCGAAGAGGGCATCCGGAAGTTCGTCGACTGGTACGAGGAGGTTCATGGACGTCAGTCCAGAGCATCTGGTCGAGCAGGCTAACGAACGGTTTCAACTTCAGGATTATTACGGCGCGATTCATCTCCTCGAGGAGGTGGTTGCGACGGGCCGCGCCTTTGCCGACGCCCATCACCTGCTCGGTGTCTCCTACTCGCTCGCCGGACAGCCTGACAAGGCGCTCGACCAGCTCGACCGCGCGCTCGCGCTCAATCCCAATTACATCGAGGCACTGATCCATCGCGCGCTCGTCCTGAACGAGCTGGGGCGTGAGGAGGAAGCCGACGCCATGCTGCGCCGCGCGCGCAAAGTCAGCTCCGAGCGCCGCGGAGGATTTCACGGACACGTCGCGGCCAAGCTCGCGAATCAGCACGCCGCCATGGGGAACGCGTATTACGAAGCCGGTGGGTTGAACGAAGCCATCGGGCAGTACGAGGTGGCGCTCACGCTCGGCCCCGCGTTTCACGATCTGCGCTACAAGCTGGGTCGCATGTTGCTCGAGGCGGGCCGCGCGCTCGATGCGCACGAGCAGTTTCAGCTCATCGTCCGCGATCGCCCGTCGTTCCTCGATGCTGCCGCGATGCTGGGACTCGCGAGCTATCTGGCGGGGGACGGGTTGGCGGCGCGCTCGGTGTGGGAGGAGCTGCGGGCTCGCCGGCCGGAGGACCCGCGGGTGGAAGCGTATCTCGCCCTGCTGTCGCGCTCCGATGTCGAAACCGTCCCAGCCTCGGGAAAGAAGAGAAAGAAGTGAGGCGTCTCCTCCCGGTGCTGCTGGTGGCCCTGTCGTGCACCCGTTCCGCCGCCAATCATGAAGAACTTGGAGACCGCGCCTACGCAGCCGGCCAGTATGCGGATGCGTTGGCCGAGTATCAGCTGGGCCGCCGCGCGAGTCCGGGAAGTGGCGCCGTGCTCGCCAAGGTTGGCGCGGCCGCGCTGCACGCCGAGGATTACGAGTTGGCGGCTGAGGCGTACCGCACCCTGGCACGCCGGGATCGCTCCCGCGCGGAGGAGGCGGCCGACGGTCTCGATCGCGTGTCGCGAGCGGCGCTCGGGGCCAACGACCGCACGGCCCTCGCCAGCGCCCTCACAGGCCTGCGGGAGATCGCCCCGCGGCGCCCCCTGGGGCGGTATGTGGTGCTGGCGGCGCTGGATGCGGTGGATCGCGGCGATACGGCCGAGGCCGCGGCCCTGCTGCCCGTGGCGGCCGCCTCCGCCCCAGACGTTTCGCGGGCCGACTCATTACTGTTCGTGTACGGCCGGGCGCTCGTGCGGGTCCGCGACTGCAGCACCGCGGTGCGCGTCTTTGAGGGTGTGATCCGGCGCCAGCGGGCCCCCTCGGTCGTCGAGCAGGCCCGTGAGGGACTCGGGCTCTGTGCCCTCGTGGCGGGCCAAATGGCGCTCGAGCAGGGGCATCCCGCCGACGCCGAAGGCTGGTTCCGCCGCGCGACGGCACCCGGCGCGTCGACTGACGTGACGCGGGCGGCGTTCCTGGGTCTCGGTGACGTGCGCCTGGCGGAGGGCGATATGGCCGGGGCGATGGAGAGCTACCAACAAGCGCTGCTCGGCGGCACGCCCGGGGATACGATTTCACAACGGGCGCAGGAAAAGCTCAACGCATTGGGAAAGGCTGAACCGTAATGATGAAGCAGCAGATCGTCGGCATCCTCGCATGTCTTCTGGTTGGCACGGGTGCCGCGTGCGGTCGAAAACAGGCGAACGTTGCTCCTGCCGTGCAGCCCGAAGCCGAGCTGGCGCGCGGCATGCAGCTGTTCCGGAACGGGAAGTTCCGGAACGCGTACGTCGTTTTCCAGCGGCTGACGTTCGAGTTCAGCGTGACGCAGCAAGAGCTGGCACAGGCGCACTACTATGTCGCCGAGTGCAACTTCCAGCTCGGGGACTACGTCCAGGCTGCCTCCGACTTCCGGAAAGTTGCGGACGAGTTCTCGACCACCGAGTACGCCCCGACGGCGCTGCTGCGCGCCGGCGATTCGAACCTGCGGTTGTGGCACCGTCCCGAGCTCGACCCGAGCTATGGCGAGACCGCGCTCGCGATCTATCAGGAGCTCGCGGGCCGCTATCCGGACAGCGACGCCGCCGGCCGCGCGCGACCGCACGTCCGCCGGCTCGAGAACCAGTTCGCGGAAAAGACGTACAAGACCGGCATCTTCTACATGCGACGCAAGGCGTTCGACTCGGCGATCATCTATTTCAAGGATGTGATCGCGAACTATCCCAATGCGCAGCGCGCGCCCGACGCGCTGCTGCGCCTGGTCGACAGCTATCGCTCGATCGGCTACACGCAGGAGGTGCAGGAGACCTGCGAGCATCTGCGCCGCTTCTATCCGAATGCGCGGATCCAGGCGAGCTGTCCGGCGCCACCGTCGACTCCCACCTGATGGCGTGACACGGGAAGCGCTTTTCGGGGGTTCATTCGACCCCGTGCACGTTGCGCATCTGATGGTGGCGGAAGCAGCGGCCGACGAGCTCGGGTCCCGCGTGCGCTTCCTCCCCGCGCGGGAACAACCGTTCAAGCGGGCGAGCCATCAGGCGAGCCCAGAGCAGCGCGTGGCGATGCTGGAGCTCGCGGCCGAGGGAAACCCGCGTTTGGGTGTGGAACGGATCGAGCTTGGCCTGCCGACGCCTTCCTATACCGTGCGAACCCTGCGCGCCCTGGCCGATCAGCAGCCCGGGAACCGATTCATGTTATTGTTAGGGGCAGACGCCGCGCGCGACCTGGCGGCGTGGTGGGAAGTTGAAGCGCTTCCGGGACTTGCAGACGTCGTCGTCTTTGCGCGGCCGGGCACCACTGTGCCGCCGCATCCCCTGATCAGCCGGGTGATTCCGGTGCCGTCGATCGACTTGTCCGCGACGCAGGTCCGCGAGCGCGTCAAGCAGGGGCGTTCCATTCGATACTTAGTGCCCGACGCGGTGCGCGAATACATCGCCACCCACGGGCTGTATCGCTAGAGGGGTAATGGTTCCACGCTGGTTCACCAAAATCTTCGGAACGCGGTTCAACCGTGAGCTGAAACGCATCCAACCGATCGTGGATGCGATTCACGCGCACGAAACGCGCCTCAAGGACTTCACCGACGGCGCGCTGCAGGCGCAGACGGCGAAGTTCCGGGAGGGCATCGCGGAACGTACGGGCGAGCTGCACGCGGACGTCGAGCGCCTGAAGAAGGAAAAGCACGACTGCCCCGATCCCGACCAGCGCGCCAATCTCAGCGAGCAGCTGCGCCGCGCGGAGCAGGCGTTCGTCACCGAGCTGCAGCACACGCTCGACGATCTGCTGCCGGAAGTGTTTGCCACGGTGCGCGAGGCCGCGCGCCGGCTCATGGGTACCGAAGTGGTCGTCACGGGCCACCCCCTGAAATGGGACATGGTGCCGTATGACGTGCAGCTGATCGGCGGGATCGTCCTGCATCAGGGCAAGATCGCCGAAATGGCGACGGGCGAGGGCAAGACCCTGGTCGCCACGCTCCCCCTGTATCTCAATGCGCTGGCCGGCCGCGGCGCGCACCTCGTGACCGTCAACAACTATCTCGCGCGGCGCGACTCGCAGTGGATGGGCCATCTCTTCAAGTGGCTCGGCCTCACGGTCGGGTGCATCGACGATTCGCAGCCCGGCAGTCCGGAGCGCCGCGCGGCGTATTTGTGCGACATCACCTACGGCACGAACAACGAGTTCGGCTTCGACTACCTGCGCGACAACATGGTGGGGAGCCTGGAGCATCGCGTGCAGCGCGGCCACGTCTACGCGATCATCGACGAAGTCGACTCGATTCTGATCGACGAGGCGCGGACCCCGCTGATCATCTCCGGCGCGGTGGGCGCGGAATCCGACGAGAAGTACGCGCTGTACAACGCGCAGGTGGTGCAGCTCGTCCGCAAGCAGACCGCCATCGCCAACGATCTCATCGCCAAGGGCGAGACGCTGCTCGCCAATCCCGACAGCGACTACGACGGCGCCAAGATGTTGTACAAGGCGCAGCTGGGCATGCCCAAGAACCGGAAGCTGCTCAAGCTGCTGAACGAACAGGGCGTCAAGCACCTGGTGCAGCGCGTCGAGCTCGACCGCCTGGCCGATCGCAAGCTGCCCGCGCGCGACCAGAAGATGCGGGACGTCGAAGACGATCTCTACTTCGTCATGGACGAGCGCGGCCGGTCCGTCCATTTGACGGACAAGGGCGTGGAAACGATGTCGCCGCAGGATCCCACGCTGTTCGTGGTGCCCGACATCTCACACGCCGTACACGAGCTGGAGCACGACACCGAGCTGTCTCCGGCGGAGAAGATCGAGCGCCGCCGCGTGGTCGAAGCGGAGTACGCGGCCAAGAGCGAGACGCTCCACATCATTCACAAGCTGCTCCAGGCCCACGCGCTGTACGAGAAGGACGTCGAGTACGTCGTGCAGGATGGCCAGGTCTTCATCGTGGACGAGTTCACGGGCCGCCTGATGCCCGGGCGGCGCTGGTCGGACGGCCTGCACCAGGCGGTGGAAGCGAAGGAAGGCGTGGCGGTGCGCGAGGAAACGCAGACCCTCGCGACGATCACGATCCAGAACTACTTCCGCATGTACGAAAAGATCGCCGGCATGACGGGAACCGCCGAAACGGAAGAGACCGAGTTCCACCAGATCTACAAGCTCGATGTCTCCGTCATTCCGACCAACCGGCCGGTGCGGCGTGTCGACAAGCACGACCTCGTCTACAAGACCCGCAAAGAGAAGTACGACGCGATCATGGAAGAGGTCGAGCGCCAGCACAAGCGCGGCCTGCCGATTCTCGTGGGCACCACCAACGTCGAGGTGTCGGAGACGCTGGCGCGCCTGATGAAACGCCGCGGGCTCAAGCACGAAGTGCTGAACGCCAAGTATCACGAGCGCGAAGCCGAGATCGTGGCGCAGGCCGGCCAGCCGGGATCCATCACGATCGCCACGAACATGGCGGGCCGCGGCACGGACATTAAGCTGGGCCCCGGCGTCAAGAAGTGTCAGATCTGCGGGATCAAATCGCGCGAGGCGCCCTTCGGCCAGCTCGTCGAGAAGCCCGACTTCACCGACGCGCAGCTGAAAGAACACAAGTGCAACGACGATCCTCCGTGCGGGCTGGTCATCATCGGAACCGAGCGGCACGAAGCGCGGCGCATCGACCGGCAGCTGCGCGGCCGCTCGGGACGCCAGGGAGACCCGGGGGGGAGCATTTTCTATCTCTCGCTCGAAGACGACCTGATGCGCCTGTTCGGGTCCGACCGAATCGCACGCATCATGGATCGCACCGGTTCCGAAGAAGGTGAAGTCATCACCCACCCCTGGGTGACCGCCGCGATCGGGCAGGCGCAGAAGCGCGTCGAGCTCCAGAACTTCCAGCAGCGCAAGCGGCTGCTGCAATTCGACGACGTGATGAACCAGCAGCGCGAGGTCATCTACTCGCAGCGCCTGTATGCGCTCGAGGGCGGCGAAGAGCTGAAGGCCGAGGCGCTGCGCATGATCGACAACGCGCTCGAGCGGCACGCCGACGGGCTCATCGTGGATTACGACGATCCCGGCCAGTGGGACCGCGCGCTGATCGAGACGGAGTTCCTCCAGAAGTTCCTGATCTCGGTGCCGGACGTGACCGATGCGCACAAAGTCCGGAGCCGCGACGAGCTGGTGCGCGCCGCGCAGCAGGCGGGCCGCGATGCGTTCCAGAAGAAGCTGGACTATCTCCGCGACGTCGAGTCGAAGACCGGCATTCCGAGGCTCGCCGAGCAGGCGCTCGCTCAAATCACGATCGGCGTGGTGGACGACAAGTGGCGCGATCACCTCTACGATCTCGATCAGCTGCGGGAGGGGATCTATTATCGCGCCTGGGGCCAGAAAGACCCGCTCGTCGAGTACAAGGGGGAAGCATTCGAGATGTTCAAGGGGTTGATGGGCGACCTGCGCACGACGTTTGCCGAGCGCTGGCTCAAGCTGCAGATCGAGGTCGGCCCGCCGCGTGGCGGACCGAGCCCAGGCATCACGGGCCCGCTGGGAGGCGCACCGAAAAAGGCACCTCCCATGGTCGCGACGAAGGCGGCGTCGGACGGGTTGGTCAGTACCGATCCGACGACCGGTCCCACACCGCCCAAGGCGCCGTCCCCCGGGTTCGCGTCCCCGGTCGCGAGCCCGTTCGCCAACGTCGGCCGGAACGATCCCTGCCCGTGCGGCAGCGGCAAGAAGTTCAAGAAATGCCACGGGGCGGGGATGTAGTGCGGTGAGAAGGTACGAGGAGAGGAGCGGCATGGGGTTACGTTCACCCCATGCCGCTCCGTCTTTCAGAGCACCTCGAACAGGATCGTCCACGCGAGCGTTTCTGGGCCGTTGGGCCGGCCGCGTTGACGGGGCAGGAGCTCCTGGCCATTCTCCTAGGAACGGGGACCCGTGGGCAGGACGCCCTCGTTGTCGCCGGCGCGATCCTCGCTAAGAGCGATGGCTCGCTGCGCCGCATTGCCACGAGACCCTGGGCTGAATTGGCGCGTATTCCGGGTGTGGGCCGAGCCAAAGCCGCACGGCTAGCCGCGGCGATCGAGTTGGGCCGGCGCGTGGGCGCGGAGCTGGACCCGCCGCCGGAGCGGATCCGCGGACCCGGGGACGTACAGCGGTATTACGCGTTGCGGCTGCGTGACTTAGCCGTCGAGGAGTTTCATGTCCTCGCCCTGGGGAGCCAGAGTCAGATTCTTGCAGACCTGCTCATCACGCGGGGAATTCTGAACAGCTCGCTCGTGCATCCCCGTGAGGTGTTTCGGGCGGCTATTGCGGAAGCGGCGGCAGGCATCATCGTCGTACATAACCACCCGAGCGGCGACCCGACGCCCTCAGCCGACGATCGGGCGGTCACCCGGCAGCTGGTCGATGCGGGACGCTTGCTCGATGTCCCCGTGTACGACCATGTGATCATTGGAGGCGGAGGCGAGCGGTACGTGAGTTTCGCGGAAGCAGGGCTGTTGTGACGAGTACGGTGCCGATCCTGGCGCCCGAGCTGGCCAAGGCTGTCGCGGCGCAGCGCGACCGCCTCGACCTCGAGGTGCTGTCGCGCGCCTACCGGATCAGCGCCCAGGCGCATCACGGGCAGAAGCGGCTGTCCGGAGACGACTTCGTGTCGCACAGCGTCGCCGTGGCGACGATTCTCGCCGAGCAGCAGATGGACACCACGACGATCGCGGCGGCCCTGCTGCACGATGTCGTCGAAGATTCCGATGTCACGCTCGAAATGCTCCGGCGCGACTTCGGAACCGAAGTCGCCGATCTCGTCGATGGCCTCACCAAGATCAAGGCGCTCACGTTTCGCTCGACGGCCGAGGAGCAGGCGGAGAACTACCGCAAGCTGCTGATGTCGGTGGCGCGCGATGCGCGCGTCATCATCATCAAGCTCGCCGACCGCCTCCACAACATGCGCACGCTGGACCCGCTTCCCGCCGAAAAGCGGCGCCGCATCGCGCAGGAGACGCGCGAGCTGTACGCGCCGCTCGCGCACCGCTTCGGGATGGCGGGCGTGAAGGCCGAGCTCGAGGACCTGGCGTTCAAGTATCTCGAGCCCGACGACTACAAGCAGCTCGCGCGGCAGGTGAAGGCCAAGCGCGTCGAGCGGGACCGCACGATCGAGCGGATGCGGGGACCGCTGTCCGACGAGCTGCGCCGCGCCGGGATTGTGGGCTGGGAGATCGTGGGCCGGCCCAAGAATCTGTGGTCCATCTTCAAGAAGATGCGCAAGCGCGGCAAGCCGTTCGAGGAGATCTACGATCTGCTCGCGGTGCGCGTGCTCGTGAACAGCATCACCGACTGCTATCACGTGCTCGGGATCATCCATCACACCTGGACGCCGCTCCAGGAGCGGATCAAAGACTACATCGCGAGCCCCAAGTCCAACGGGTACCAGTCGCTCCATACGACCGTGTTCGGACCCGGCGGGCAGCTCTACGAGATCCAGATCCGCACGCGCGACATGCATCGCACGGCCGAGTACGGTATCGCGGCGCACTGGCTCTATAAGGAAAACGGCAAGGGTGCCGACGAGCTCGATCACCATCTCTCGTGGTTCCGGCAACTGATCGAGCTCCAGCAGGAAGCGCACACCCCCGAGGAGTTCCTCGAGTTCCTGAAGATCGACCTCTATCAGGACGAGATCTTCGTATTCACTCCCAAGGGCGACGTCAAGCGACTCCCCAAGGGTGCCACGCCGATCGATTTCGCGTTCATCGTCCATACCGAGGTCGGCCAGCACTGCAACGGCGCGCGCGTGAACGGTCGCATCGCCCCGCTGCATCGGCCGCTGCGCAACGGGGACACGATCGAGGTGCTCACCAGCGCACAGGCAAAGCCCTCGCGTGACTGGCTGGCGCACGTGCAGACCGGACGGGCACGCCAGAAGATTCGCCAGTGGATCAAGCAGGAAGAACAGGAGCGGAGCATTACGCTGGGCCGCGAGATCCTGGCGCGCGAAGTGCGCCGCCGCCGCCTCGATCCGCCCACCCCGGAACAGTTGGCCCAGGCCGCGCAGAAGCTGGGACTGGGCGCCGCCGACCAGGTGGAGACGGCAATTGGCCGCGGCGATGTGCAGATCGGCCAGATGATCAACGCCCTATACCCCGACGTCCCGGCGGATGAACAGCAGTCGCCGAAGCCGACCGCGTTTGGGCGGGTCATCGAGCGGCTGCGCCTGGGACGCGGCATCAAGATTCACGGCGTCGAAGGCCTGATGGTGCGGTACGCACAATGCTGCCAGCCGGTGCCGGGTGATCCGGTCGTCGGGTACGTCACGCAGGGCAGGGGAATCTCGATCCACCGCAACGACTGTCCCAACCTCCTCACCCTGTCGGGCGACGAGGAACGCCGCGTGGAAATCGACTGGCGCGAAGTGGAAGGGGAAACGTTCGTCGTACGGCTCGCGGTGAGCGGCGAAGATCGCCGCGGCTTGTACGCCGACATCTGCGAGGCGATCAGCGGCACCGGCACCAACATCCGCAGCGCGGAGCTCGCGTCCAAGGACGGCGTCGTGTTCGGCTCGGTCCTGGTCGAGGTCGAAAACAACACCCATCTACACAAGGTCTTGAAAGCGGTCCGCAAGGTGAAAGGCGTGACCGAGATCGCCCGGCGGGACTCGGGCGGTCCCGCTGAAGTCGTCGTCGGTTAGCTTTCCCCGTTATGCCTTTTGAGATCGGCAACGCGCCGTCCCCGGCGGGGGATCAGCCACGCGCCATTCGCGAGCTGACCGCCGGGCTGCGCCGCGGCGACAAGTACCAGACGCTGCTCGGCGTCACGGGATCGGGGAAGACGATGACGATGGCCCACGTCATCGCCGACCTCGGGAGGCCCACGCTCGTCCTGTCGCACAACAAGACGCTCGCGGCGCAGCTGTACGGTGAGCTGAAGGCGTTCTTCCCGTTGAGCGCGGTCGAGTTCTTCATCTCCTACTACGACTACTATCAGCCGGAGGCGTACGTCCCGTCCACCGATACGTACATCGCCAAGGACTCCTCGATCAACGACGACATCGAGCGGCTGCGGCTGCGCGCGACGTCGAGCCTGATGGAGCGCGACGACGTCATCATCGTCGCGAGCGTGTCGGCGATCTACGGCCTCGGTGATCCGGAGTTGTATCGCGAGCTGCTGGTCACAGCCGAGAAGGGCGAAAACCGCGGGCGCGATGCATTCCTGTCGGACCTTGTGGCCGTCCAGTACCAGCGCAACGACATTGGATTCGAGCGCGGCACGTTCCGGGTGCGCGGGGATACCGTGGAGGTCTTCCCGGCGTACGATGAGCAGGCGGTCCGCGTCGAATTCTGGGGCGATGCAATCGAGCGCATCGCCAAGATCGATCCGCTCACCGGGAACGTCATCAAGCAGATGGACAAGTCGGCGATCTACCCGGCGACGCACTTCGTCACGCAGCGCGCCACGATCGAGCGCGCGGTGTCGAGAATCCGCGCCGAGCTGGCGGAACGGCTGGCCGAGCTGCGCGCGCAGAACAAGCTGCTCGAGGCTCAGCGACTCGAGTCGCGGACCCACTTCGACATCGACATGCTGATGGAAGTGGGCCGGTGCGCCGGCATCGAGAACTACTCGCGGTTGTTCAGCGGCCGCCAGCCGGGTGAGCGACCGGCGTGCCTGCTCGACTATTTCCCGGACGACTATCTCTGCTTCATCGACGAGTCGCACCAGACGCTCCCGCAACTGGGGGCGATGTCTGAGGGCGACCGTTCGCGCAA
>Ga0137433_1000444_pt1 | contig 22348 bp, 20 predicted proteins | sample EasRivERMZT840_2_FD_102335 | JGI IMG/M metagenome (GOLD analysis project Ga0137433, IMG submission 102335) | Soil microbial communities from meander-bound floodplain in the East River, Colorado, USA - East River MetaG ERMZT840_2 | ecosystem: Environmental > Terrestrial > Soil > Floodplain ...
CCATCGATCCAAATGCCAAAGACGAAGATGGAGAATAAATAAAACTCGATCACAGGATCGAGTCAATAATTAACCAATGTCGATATTTGCCATTCTTCGAGGATCTTTGCTGCCGATAATGACGTATGGCTCATCCCAAACGTAATCATCAAAACCAAGAACTTCCGCTCCAAATTTTTTATTTTTAATGCCTTCCGTTGCTTTTCGGAGAGCATTTCTGAGTTCATGCATATCCAAGTTTTCCTTCTTGAGTTTTAAAACTCTCAAGAAGTCTCTCACATACATAAACTTCATTATACTTTTACCATTTAACTTACTGATTTCCTTACGGATGAGTTCCCGGAGTGGCTTTACCTTGGCTTTTACTTTTGTCATAGGACTCTTTTCTATCCTCGATACTAGCTCGTACAGGACAAAAAGCAAGCCTGAAATTAGCCCTTGCGTTGAGCTAGGGCCTGTGATAGACTCTCAATCATTATGGCAGAAAAAGTGGTCAGTCAAAATCAATTAATCGACAAAATGTTTAAGGCCGGAGCTCACTTCGGTCTGGTTAAATCACGTCGCCACCCATCAGTAAAACCCCTTATTTTCGGGGCTAAAAATAAGGTGGAAATTTTTGATTTGGAAAAGACCACCGAATACCTCGATCGAGCTAAGAAATTTGTGGCTGAGATTGCCAAGCACAACGGTATGATTCTTTTTGTGAGTGGCAAAAGCGAAGCTAAAGAGGCGCTCCGACGTGGTGCTCAGTCAATTAGTATGCCTCATGTTGCTGGCCGATGGATTGGTGGCACGTTTACCAACTTCCCTCAAATTAAAAAGCGTGTTGAACGACTTGAAACCCTGACTTCACAGCGAGAAAAAGGGGAATTGGCCAAATACACAAAGAAAGAGCGCTTATTGATTGATCGAGAAATCGACAACCTCAATCGCTATTTTTCTGGTATAATTTCTATGAAGGAAATGCCAAAAGCTATGTTTGTGATTGATTCCAAACGAGAACACATTGCCGTCCGAGAAGCCAAGAAAATTGGTGTGCCAGTCATCGGTTTGCTCGGTTCTGATTGTAATCTGAAAGATGTTGAATACCCAATTCCCGGCAATGATTCATCGGTAGCCAGCGTTACCTTCTTTATCAATGAAATTGTAGAAGCGTATAAAAACGCTCGACGTGAACAATAAGGCGTTATGGCGATAGGTGCAGAACAAATTAAAGAATTGCGTGATCGAACAGGAGTCTCGGTCATGCAATGTAAAAAAGCCCTCGAAGAAGCGGGTGGCGATATGGAGAAAGCGCTCGTTATTCTCCGAAAAAACAGTAAATCGATTGCTGAGAAAAAAGCTGATCGAGTTTTTGGCTCCGGAGCTATTGCCTCATATGTTCATACGACAGGGACCGTTGGCGTTCTCGTTGAGCTTGTCTGCGAAACAGACTTTGTTTCGAAGAACGATGAATTTAAAGCGTTGGCTCGGGATATTGCTATGCAGGCAGCTGCGACAAATCCAGAATATCTCAAAGCAGATGAAATCCCAGCTGAGGTGAAGAAGAATGCTTCAGAAGTTTTCGAGCAAGAAGTTAAAGGTAAGCCAGAACAGGTGAGAGTTCAGATTATTGATGGTAAAATGAAATCATACTTTAAGGAGCGCATCCTGCTTGAACAGGATTTTATTAAAAACCCCGAGGTTACCGTTGGTGGACTTATCGATGCGGCAATTCAAAAATTTGGAGAGAAAATTGAAATTGCTCGATTCGTTCGATACTCGGTTTTAGGTAAATAAATTATGTCATTAAGTTTAGTCACGTTTATTGTTTCTGGGTCACTTATTGTTCTTCTCGTTGGTCTTAAAATGATTCAATTGAGATTTGGTTTTATTTTTTTCATCCCAAAAACTCGAGATCGACTCGAGCAAAAACTCCACCGCGCCGCCTATTTTTCCGAGCAAGTGATGAGTCTGTTCACCAAGAAGACTCTCTACATTCTCATTCATATGGGTCTGAAGTGGATGCGAACAAAGTTCAATCAGATTCAGGAAAAACTTGAAATGCGTTCACGTGATGTTGCTCGACTCATTCGCAAACAAGCCTTGAAAGAACGGGAACAAGTTCAAACCGTGCCAGTTGAAGACAAGTAAGGAATGTATTAGGATAGAAGGCCAAGCCACCCTAGCTCAGTTGGTAGAGCAGCTGTTTTGTAAACAGCAGGTCGTCGGTTCAAGCCCGACGGGTGGCTCAAAAATTTGTTATAATAATCCTTATGAAATTTACTCACTGGATTATCCTCAGCCTCACTATTCTTGTTGGTATCTATCTCATTAACAGTCAAAAGAAAAATGATCTAGTGATGATTGTGCTTGCGCCCGAAACAGAAGATGCTACTCGCGCCCTTGACGATCATATGAAAAGATTTGCTGGGCAGGTGGCGGTAAAAAATTTCACTGTTTCTGAAATAGAGGACGAAGAAATGCGAGATGCTCAGAGAGTAGATATTGCTAAAGATATTCAGACCGTTATTTCTGCTCAGGCTGGTAAAAAGATCTCGGTCTACGGACCAGCTCTTAATTCAACTATCCGCGATGCATATACTGATGTCATTGGTAATTTCCCAGATGCGACAACAGAGTTTTATTTTTATGAAGATCAACCAGCGACAGAGGAATTTAAAAAGACGGCAACTGTTTCACTTCAAAAATTTCTAGAAGACACGACAGGTCTTCTCCTCGAGCGAAAGCAAGATGAAGGTTCAGGAGAAGTCATCTACAAAATTCTCAGATTTTAAATTTTTATATCAGCGAAGCTTGTAAACTGAGAGCGTGCATTTACCTTCTCGATCTGAGTCTTGATACTGCAGATCACCTAAGGCTAAAGCATTAAAGAAGGCGGTTTTTTGTTTTTCGCAATTTCCCGATCGGCAAAATATCTGACAATCGTCGATCGAAACGTATTCAAGAGTTTCTCTTTCTTGTTGGAGCCACACACTACCATTTTCCCAACTATCAAATACACCGACAACTTTGGCATCACTGAAAAGCATAATTTGAGGTGCGGTGGTAAGAGTTCGAGCTTTCGGTGGAACAAAAGCGTAGTAATCATGCCGTTCTTTTGACAGGAGATCAAACCAAGCTCTACCGGTGTAAGCAAAGAGGTTAGTAAAGCCAAGAACAATGATTACAGAAACGGCAATGAGCATTCTCTTTTTTGTGTGAGCTAAATTCCAGAGATAACTAAGACCTAGACCAGCAAAAAGCAGAATGTACGGTTGGAAGGGAAAAGCGTAACGTAATTCTTTATGTCCAATCTGGCTTAAATATGTACCGACGATAAGGAGACAAAGGAAACTTAAGGTAAACAGCGGCTCAGGTTTTTTTCTTGTTTTAATGATTGAGATAATAAAGACGATGATACCGACGAGGGAAAGCAGGATGAGGGGGTTGTCTGCGATCAAGTAGAAAATGTAGAAGAATGGGCTTTGATCTGGATTGCCTTCAATAATTGATCGGCCAAGTTTAATTGGCAGTAAGGCATCTTGGTACATGATGTAGTTCAAGATGAAGTAGGGTATAACAATTGCTGCAAAACCAGCTGTTAAAGCCAAGCCTTTTTTGAATGTACTTTTAAAATTTGGCCATTCCTCAATAACAATAAATAATCCTAGCGGTGCCATAAAAAGAGCATGCGGGAATCTGGTTAAGAATGCGAGGCCGGCAAGTAAACCTGAAAGTGTATATCTTTTCTGAAGAATCGTGTAGACAGCCAAAAGTGAAAGGAGAGTAGATGGAATGTCATTGGTTGGTACAGTGACAAAGAAATTATGAATTGGAGAGGTAGCCAAAAGAATCGCTGCGGTTAAGCCCACACCTTTTTCATATTTCTCACCTAAAACATATAAAACTACGAGAGTTGCTAAACTTGAAGCAATCACTAACACCTTGGCTACCGCAAGCGGTTCCAAACCAATTGACCAGGCTTCACCAAGAATGATTGGCCAGAGGGGTGGCCGCAAAATTTCCCATAGGCCAAACATTCCACTCGAAAATAGATATTTACCCATGCCGACATAAATTGCTGGATCCCACCATGGGCTCGTTGGTTGGGCTGCAAGGACAAACTTAATAATAAGGGCGATGAGACAGATCGCCAGGAATATTCCGTGCTTTTTGATAAACATGTCTTTAGTTTATCTTTTTTGGAGTAGATTTAGTAGAGGTAGCTGTGGTTAAGTCGGCAATTTGAGCAATCATTGCTTCCAGACTTGAAAAGGGAGGATAGATAATACCATTAATATCGATGACTGGTGGCTGTTTTGGAATGTTGTGAAGCGTGATCAGGGTTTGAACTGCTGAGAGATCAAGTTCATAATCAAACGAATACACTTCAACTGCTGGGTTGGTTTTGCTAATTTCGTCGAGCATATATTTTTGAGTCTGACATTCCGGACAATTTTCGTCAGAGTAGAAATAAAGAATGAAGACGAGATTAAGTTTACACTCGTCACTCATCTTTTTGGTTAAAAGATAATCTTTAATTTGGAGCAAAGAATAATACCGCTTCAAACGAAATACCTCAGGATTTTGTTTACCCACCTGACTCTCGAGAAATTCAAGTTTCGAAGCTAAGACATCGAGTTCTTCCCGCAAACTCTTTTTATTAAAGGTTTTACATGATGAATCTTTGAGTAATTCGTATTGAGTTTCGAAGGATAAAATATCGATAGCGATTTTATCTTCCATGGCTTTTAATTCTTCTGTTCGTTGGCGGGTAAAATAAGCACTGGAAAGAAAGGCGGCGAGGAAAATTGTCACCGTTAACAGGAACGTAATGATGTAAAGTTTTATATTAACAGGTCTCATCGCCAACTGGTTTTCTTCGAGAAGATCGTATTATACACAGATTTGAGAACCCACAATGGTGAAATAAAAGGATAAACCACTAGGAAATACAGCAGACTTTTTGTGGGTCGAGCTCGGCCAGTCACAATTCGGTGAGCGGTGAGAATAATTGTAAGCATGAGGACAAAAATAGCTACGGCTAAGAGGATGCTCAATTTTGTATTGATATAAAACCAATTAAATCGATCAAAACTGATCGTTGCGACTGAAGCCAGACCAACGGTTTTAACGTGAAGAAATTTATAAAACAAAAATGTGGCCAGTTGTTTTACGAAAATAAATACTGAGGTCACAACCCCGACGATAAGAATAGCGGTGATAGGCAAGGTGAGGAAACCAAGATTGCCATATTCACGCTTGAAGAAAAGGTGGCGGTAGTCTTTGGCATTTTCAATAAAACCATGGGTCCAGCGCAGACGTTGTTTGTATAATTTTTTAATCGTATTTGGTCCCACGGTGTATACCCAGGCATTATGAACGTTTTCAATTTTTAAGTGATGAGCCTGCATACGGAAGGCAATTTCCATGTCTTCGGTATTATGAGCATCTCGAAACATTCCGATTCTCTTAAAGACGTCTCGTTTGAAAATTGTGAATGGTCCTGGCGTAACATAAATTGCGCCAAGAAAAGCCATAATTTTTTTAATCAAAATCGTGAACGTATATTCAGTGCTTTGAATGAATTGAACAATGGTTGAGGGTTTGTAAATCCGAATGGCCGGGGTGACTGCCATAGCAACAGGATCCTCCTCAAAACGTTTCATAATTTTTTTCAGTGTCTTGGCGTCAACGAGCGAGTCGGCATCAAGGCAACCAATAAAATCAGTCGTGGAATGTTCGATACCATAGTTAAGGGCAGTATATTTTCCACCATTTTCTTTTCTATGAATTGTAACTTGAGGATTATCCCGGTATTTTTGAATAACGTTCCAGGTCGAATCCTTACTACCATCATCTATAACAAAAATTCCAAGTTTTTCTCTTGGATAGTCAATCGCTAAAAGCGAATCGACAGTTTTTTGAACAGTTTTTTCCTCATTGTAACAAGGCACGACAATAGTCACTGACGGATACTCTTTTAACGTGTCAGGACAAGAGATACCTTCTTTTTTAATGTCGGTTCGTCGGCCAAAATAGGTCGCCAAAAGAAAAATCTCGAGATAGAGACTGACAAAAAGAAAGAAGTACAGGAGCGCTGTTTCGATGCTTGCCATATATGTCGTAAAGGTTAAATATATCAAAAAATGCTGGGTTTGAAAAGCCGAGCTTTTTATATATACTGAAGGATATGACCGACAGTATAGACGGACAACCAGGCCATCTTCATCCACTCTCAAGTGCAATTCGTGAAATTGATACTATTTTCACGAAACTCGGTTTTACCATTGCTCTCGGACCTGAACTTGAAACTGAATTTTACAATTTCGATGCTTTGAATATTCCGGCTGATCATCCGGCTCGGGATATGCAGGATACGTTTTGGCTAAAGCCCGCCCAAGGGATCAAAAGTAAAGATCGGAAGGTCCTGAGGACTCATACGTCGCCTGTTCAGATTCGTTACATGGAAGCTCATGCGTCCACGGGTAAACCCATGCGTATCATAGTCCCTGGCAAGGTTTTTCGCAATGAAGCGACCGATGCGACTCACGAAGCCCAGTTTCATCAAATCGAAGGTTTATATGTTGACAAAAAAGTCTCATTAGCGCAATTGAAGGGCACGCTCGAAACTTTCTTTAAAGAATTTTTTGGCCAGGATGTGAAATTGCGATTTCGGCCAAGTTTTTTTCCTTTCGTTGAACCCGGGGTTGAAGTTGATATTTTTTTCAATAATAAGTGGCTTGAAGTCATGGGTGCGGGTTTGGTGCATCCAAATGTTTTTAAAGCAGCCGGACTCGATCCAGTCATCTGGCAAGGTTTTGCTTTTGGGGGCGGGATTGATCGCTTGGTAATGATCAAACACGGAATTCCAGATGTGCGTCTCCTCTATCAAGGTGATTTGAGACTAATTAATCAATTCTGATGAAAGTCTCTTATAACTGGCTCCAAACATATTTTGAAAAACCCTTACCAAGTCCAGAAAAACTGGCTGAGCTTTTAACGTTAAACGTTTTTGAGATTGAGGGTATTGAAAAAGTTGACGACGATGCTGTGCTTGATGTAAAAGTCTTGCCTGATCGAGCCTACTACGCACTTTCTCATGAGGGTGTGGCTCGGGAAATATCACTTCTCACCGATTTAGAAAAACAGCCGATTTCAGCTACCATGCGTTTTGATAAATATGATGACCCCTTAGATCCTCCGTCTATTACCGTTCTTGAACCAGAACTTTGCCAAAAATACGTTGGCGTTCGAATTGAAAATATTTCTGTTGGTAAATCTCCAGAATTGATTAGTAAAAAATTAGAAACAATTGGTCAGCGTTCAATAAATTCTATTGTTGATATCTTAAACTACGTCCTGTTCGATATGGGTCAGCCACTCCATGCATTTGATGCTGATAAAATGAAGGGCAGTATTACAGTTCGAAAAGCCAAAAAGGGCGAGAAAATGACCACCCTTGATGGAAAAGACCTTACTCTCGAAGATTGGATGCTGGTTGTTGCAGATGACGAAGGACCATTAGCTCTGGCTGGTATTAAAGGAGGAAATAAAGCAGCCGTTACTGAATCAACGAAAAATATTATCCTTGAAGCTGCAAACTTTAATCCGGCTCTTATCCGCAAAACATCAAATGCCGTAGGAATAAAAAATGATTCATCAAAACGATTTGAAAATGCTGTGCCTGCTTCATTTACCGGCCTCGGTGCTCATTATGCTTCAGCTCTTATCCGCGATGCTAATGAGCAGGCTAGAGAAAGTCTTTTTCAAGAAGTTGGTGTCGACTTTCATGAGAATCTTGATGATTATTACGTGACTTTTACTGTAGATTATGTTCAAGAAATACTTGGTATGCCTATTTCTACTTCTGACATTAAACGCATTATTGAAAAGATGGGTTTTACGATTCATTCGGAAATGAAAGGGACTTTTAGAATCTATATAAATCCTCCATACAAAGATCTCTTACTTCTGCCCCGATTAGTTGGGGAAATTGGCCGAATTTACGGTTATGAAAAAATTCCAGCTACGACATTACCAAAGTCTACTTCCAAGCCAAAAGTTAATAAGATTTTTTATTGGACCGAAAAAATAAAAGATATTTTAATCGAACATGGTTTTTCAGAAGTCATGACCTATTCCCTTCAAAGTAAGGGCGAAGTCGAACTCGCCAATGCTCTCGCATCAGACAAAGGTTATTTAAGAGCTAATCTTGAACGGGGAATAAAAGAATCACTTGAACTCAATGCCCGAAATGCCGATCTTCTCGGACTAGAACAGATAAAAATATTTGAAATTGGCCGAGTATTTACAAAAGAAAAAGGTGAGTACCCATCTTTTGCTCTAGGAATAAAAAATATAAAGAAACAAAAAAGAAAAGAAAGTGAAGAGTTACAAGAAACGATCAGAAAAATATCAGAAGCTCTTGGGGTTCAAGGTCTTGAGGGAAAGTTAACAGAAAATGTCTTTGAAGCAAATCTCGATGAGTATCTTGAATCATTACCCGAACCAAAGCCTGGTGAATTATTTAAAACTACTGTCGGTCATAAAAAATACGAACCAATTTCGTCGTACCCATTTGCCGTGCGAGATATTGCCGTATTTGTGCCAGAAAATATTTCTGAAAAAGAGGTTGAGAAAATTATTATTGAAAAATCTGGAAAACTATTAGTCAGGAAGAAATTATTTGATGTTTTTACTAAAAACCAGAAAACCTCCTATGCGTTTCGCTTGGTTTTTCAGTCTCACGAAAAAACGCTTACTGAAGATGAAATAAATACTGTTATGAAAAAAATTACAGATGAAATGAATGGAGGGGAAGGTTGGCAGGTGAGATAGAAAAACCCCACCAGTAAAGGTGGGGTGTAGCCGTCCTCCGTCAATTGCTTGATAGAGGCAAAGTTGTCGGTAGGTGCGAACCTACCAGCCGGCGCGCCTGAGCTTGCGCTGCTTGGCGATGTACTGGGCGGTGACGGTCGTGGCGGACTTCTGATACTGCATGGAAGATTCCTTTCCTCGCTGCACAAGCCGAGAGAGAAGACATGAACTGGTGATTCACACCCATGTGGACCATATGCCAGTCTGTTACCATTATATCATATACAGTATTTTTGTCAAGTTCTACCATATCAAAAATATTGCCTAAAATAACCCTTATTTTAAGGCATTTTTTAACCACTTTATACACTAAATTCAAGTTGTTTTATACCCTCAGATTTGCTATAATAAACCTATAGAAGCTCCGGTAAGCTTACTTAACTTGTTGTCAAAAAATGGCTAAAATAGAAGAGAAAAAAGTAAAAAAAGGATCATACTCAGCTGAAGATATTCAAGTTCTTGAGGGTCTTGAACCAGTGCGAAAGCGTCCTGGAATGTACATTGGTACCACCGGTCCTGATGGTCTCCACCATCTCATTACCGAAATTTTTGATAACTCTCGTGACGAAGCCATGGGTGGTTTTGCCAACGATATTGAAATTGCCCTTTTGCCTGGAGAATTAATTCGAGTGGTTGATAACGGCCGAGGTATTCCGGTTGATGTTCATAAACAAACAAAAGTTTCAGCTCTCGAAACGATTATGACCACCCTTCACGCCGGAGGAAAATTCGGCGGCGAAGGCTATAAGGTCTCTGGCGGTTTGCACGGTGTGGGTGCTTCGGTGGTAAATGCCCTTTCAAATTACATGAAAGTCCAAGTTCATCGCGACGGTGGTGAATACATGCAGGAATATTCCCGAGGCAAAAAGAAAGCTGCCGTGAAAAAGATTGGTCCATCAAAACTTCACGGTACCGTGGTTTCATTTATCGCCGACGAGGAAATTTTTAAGGAAATAAAATACGATTTCAATCGAGTCGTAACTCATATGCGTCAGCAAGCTTACTTGGTGAAGGGTTTGCGAATCTCAGTGATTGATGCTTGTGGTTTTGCGGGGAAAATTAATGACGATTCTGTTTTCTATCTTCGAGAACTTAATCTTGAAGTGCCAACCATGTCCTTTTATTTCGAAGGCGGCTTGCTTTCATTTGTTTCATTTTACAACCGAACTTTAAAGCCGATTCATAAAAATATTTTTTACATTGAAAAGAAAACTAACGAATATGAATCAGTGGAAGTGGCACTTCAGTATGTTGATGACATTAGTGCTCGCATTTTGCCTTTCGCCAATAATATTTACAACTCAGAAGGTGGAACTCACATTACAGGTTTCAAAACAGCGCTGACTCGAACCCTCAATTCCTACGGTCGCAAAAATGGTTTGATAAAAGATTCAGAGGATAATTTTACTGGTGAAGATGTGCTTGAAGGTCTTACGGCGGTTATTTCAGTGAAGATTCGAGAGATTCAGTTTGAAGGTCAGACTAAAGCAAAACTTGGTACGGTTGAAGCGCGAGGAATGGTTGAAGCCGTGTTCGGCGAGGCCTTCGATGCTTACTTAGAAGAAAATCCTGATGATGCTCGGGCGATTATTCAAAAAGTTGTTCTGGCACTCAAGGCTCGAAAAGCAGCTAAAGCGGCTAAAGATTCTGTGCTTCGAAAAGGCGCACTTGAAGGTTTTGCTCTGCCTGGAAAATTGGCCGATTGTCAAACTAAAGATGCGGCTGAATCAGAATTGTTTATTGTCGAGGGAGATTCAGCTGGAGGCACGGCCAAGCAGGGACGCGATAGGCGAACGCAGGCGATTTTGCCACTGCGCGGTAAAATTTTAAACGTGGAACGAGCCCGACTTGATAAGATGTTGGCGTCAAATGAAGTAAAATCACTCGTGATTGCACTTGGAACAGCTATTGGTGATACTTTTGATCTCTCAAAACTCCGCTATCATAAAATTATTATTGCGACCGATGCCGATGTTGACGGCGCCCATATTCGTACCCTTCTTCTGACTCTCTTTTATCGTCACTTCAAACAACTGGTAGAAGGAGGCTATATTTATATTGCTCAACCGCCACTCTTTAAAATTAAAAGAGGCAAAGAAATCCATTACGCCTATTCTGATGAAGAGCGAGCTAAAATTATTGGTAAAGATGGGCCAAGTCTTGATGATATAGAAGTCATTGATGAAACAAATCAAGCGAGCGCTGAAGCGAGTGAAGGTGAGGGCGAAGAGGACGAAAAAGTAAAAAAGACCCCAAAAGTTTCAGTGCAACGCTATAAAGGTTTGGGTGAAATGAATGCTGAAGAATTGTGGGAGACAACTATGGATCCAGCCAAACGAGTTTTGAAGCAAGTAAAAATTGATGATGTTCAGGAGGCTGATAAAGTTTTTGATATTCTCATGGGTACTGATGTCCCAAGCCGAAAATCTTTCATTCAATCAAACGCTCAAAAAGCCAATATTGATATTTAAAGTTCTTGAATTTTTCTCAGTATTCCATCCAAGTTTTTTCTGATTTCGCTATTCCAAAACCTTACTATCTTAAATCCTAAATTTTCTAAGTACTCATTTCTCGCAGAGTCATACTCATGATTTTGAGTGTGATGTTCTCCATCAATTTCGATAATCAATCTTTTTTCAGCACAATAAAAATCTACAATATAGGGACCGATGCTGTGTTGCCGGTAAAATTTTGGTCCAAGCTTTTTGTTTCTGATAGATCCCCAAATAATAATTTCTTCGGGAGTAGAATTCCTGCGAAGTTCTTTTCGCAGATAATTTAAATTTTTTTGGTTGTGAATTTCTGGCATGTCCTCACCCCAACCCCTCCCCTAATTTAGGGGAGGGGTGCTCTGATCCAGCTGTGCTGGAGAAGAGCGGGGAGATGACTACAATAGCAAAAGATAGATGAAGAAAACTTAAAGAAAAAATAAAGGAATTCTCAACTACCTCACCACATTCGCGCTTGCGGTATTGTTACTTTCGTTATTTTCATCAATTGAGTTTTGAGGATCAAGCGAAATGGTAATGGTATTGGTTCCAAATCGAGCATTTTCGAAACCGACATTAAAAATTACCTTTTCACCTGAAGCCAAACTAGATTGAATGCTTGAATTATATTCACTCAGATTGTCAGTTGTCGGGAGTGTAGCTTGGAATCGCCATTCACCGGTCGCTCGACCACCAAGATTTACTACTTCAAATCGAGCGAAGGCTCGGCCTTCGGCATTAACACCAGTATTGAGAATTCGAATTCCAAAATCAGGTTTTGTTCCAGTTTGACCTTGGGTCGTTGGAACAAAAATATTGGTTTTATTATTTGTCTCAGATTCTTCCTTAATTTCATTTTCAGGATCAGCAGTAATTGTCGCTTTTCTATCTCCTGATGTATTCACATTTTTAAATTCAAGGTGGTACTTAATTCGGTCACCGGGAGCCAAACTTTGTTGATGGGGGGCAAGGTGAGTTGGATCAGTGTGGGATGGAAGGGTTGCTCGGAGCGTCCAGGGTCCTGAAGCAGTATCGCCGATATTGACGACCACAAACGAGAGGACAGCTTTTTGGCTATCATAACCAACATCAATCGCTCGAACTTCAAGATCAGGAAGTCCGGAACTTGGCGTAACTTTCGGTGTTGGTTTCTTGGCGGTTTTTGGCGTGGACGTCGCGATTGGGGTTGAGGTTGCACTTGTGGTTGGGCGACTTGGATTGGTCACGGTAATGGTGGTGTCAGCCAAAACTTCTGATCGAGAAGCGTTGTTGGCAAGGAAACTCAACGTGAGGGGAATTTGCTCGGTTCGATTTCGATCGGAAAAAGCCGTGAGCTCAATTGAGGTATCGGCCGGTGAAAAGTAAAATGAACTGTTGCAGGTTATGACTTCTTTTGGTTCACCTACTGATGATTCGATTCTGACGCCTTCAACACAAGGATAGTGGAGGGCATATGAGCCATCCGTCTTTTTTTCTCCAGTCCACGACAAGATAAAAGGCTGACCAGATTGAATATCAGCCGGAGTGGTTGAAAGGGTTATTGGTTCACTTCGTCTGAACAACGAGGATAAGGTGGCACCAATTGAAGAAAGGGCATTCGGAACAATTTTAATAGGCAGGAGAATACCAAGTGCCAGGATTACGACGAGAGCGATGAGAACGATAATCCGGACTGGTATCCTTCTCGTTTCTTGTTTTTCTAATTCTTCTTGATGAACTTCTTGACGGATCTCCTCAGCCTGCTCGATATCTTGTCTGTTGTTTTCCATATATTTAAATAGTTAGTAAATCTTGCCTCCTTTACATTCTTACGTCCATACTATATAAAACAAATTATGAGTCAACATCATTCAACTCTTGACCTAGTGTGGCGGTATAAATTCTATGCCGTATTTTACGTCTTATTCATCTCATTCATTACATTTACCGGCCTATACCTTATTGGCGGCGTACCCGAAGAACTAAGGGTTATTGACCAGGAACAGGTTTTTAGTGGAACAGTTCAATCGACCACAACCGACGGAATAGTGGAACAACTCGAACTGCCTGAAAGGATTGTTATTGACAAAATCGGCGTTAATACGCCTGTTAGTAATCCAGACCAGTCAGACAATGAAACTCTTAACGGGGCCTTGTTGAAGGGGGCGGTTCGATATCCTGGATCAGGCACGCTTGGCCGGGGCAATATGTTTATTTTTGGTCACAGTACCGGACTTCGGGTCGTCAACAATCAAGCCTTCAAAGCCTTTAACCGAGTCAGGGAACTGAATATTGGTGATCAAATCAGGATTTTTTCCAAGAATATGGAATACAATTATAAGGTCCTATCAGTAAAACTTGTCGATAGTAACACTGCCCTGGTTGATTTTTCTCGACAGGAAACCATGCTCACCCTCTCGACCTGTAACGTATTTGGTCAAAAGCAAGATCGGTATGTTGTCGAAGCTTTGTTTGTCAAATCAATCCCACTCCATTAAGATAGGGGAAGTGTAAGAAATAGGCGGTCTCATCCGTCTTTATCAAAGTTACGTGTATCTAAGAAGTGTCAGTCTGTCGGTCTTAATCAGTAAGAATGTAATTTTATGAAGAAAATCAGCATTGTCGGTTTTGTTATTAGCTTTGTGTCTGTTGTCGGAGCTCTCGCTCTTACCGGACAACTATCTTTTGTCGAGGCGACGAGTGCAGCTGCTCCAACAGTTGAAACGCTTTCGGTAGCCGATATTACCAACACCACGGCGACATTTCGGGGAGTGGTAAATAATAAGGGTGGCGCCAACGGTCATGCTTGGTTTGAGTATGGCCCTGACGGTGTATCGTGGCCTTGGAAAGCAGGCATAAAAGGTATTAATGGAGATCAGAACCAAAATTTCTCAGTTTCAGTAACTGGTCTTCAACCAAATACGACCTATCATGTAAAATTTATCGCTGAAAATTCTGTTGGGAAAATGTTTGGCCAAAAAGTGACCTTTAGAACAACATCCTCTGGTGGTTCAGGTCAATCATGTGCTAATGGTTCAACGTTATCTCTTGAAGAAACAAAAAGTGCAATTCATGCAGGAAGAATTATTGTGACACCGTCAATCAATGATTCAAGTCTTCATGCCGATTTTGTCATTGTTAACAATACTGGTTGTACCGTACCGTTAAGTTTGGCGGCTTTTAAAGTTTTTGATCGAGTGTTTGCTAATCAAGTTCGATTTTCGGCTACCGCCGTGACCAACATAGCTCCTGGTCAATCAAAAACTCTCGGTATTGCTCTACCTTCATGTATGGCTCAGATTGATCTCTATCATGGTGCTGCACCTCAGAGCTTGAGTAATGATTTGAATCATTCTTCCCACACTCATGCTTTGTGGGCGCGGTTTAATCGTGGCACCGGCACAAATATTCATGACGTGACGGGCCAATTTTGTTCCAATCCTCAACCTCAAAATTTCACCGCAACGCTTAAAATTGTAAAAACCGTGGTGAATAATAATGGTGGCACCCGCCAACCTTCAGATTTCACTTTCACTATGAATGGTACTCAAGTCTCTCATAATCAAGAAAGAACTTTCACCTTCGATAATTCATCTGATTCAACTGCAATCACAGTTACTGAAACTAATAGTTCAGGCTACACCGCTGGAAATTGGGGAGGTGATTGCTCAAGTGGTGGAACAATTACTTTGCGACCGGGCGAACACAAAACCTGTACTATCACCAACGATGATATTCCACAATCAATTCCAACGCTTAATGGTTCTTGTGTAGCCAGTCATTCATCGGCCAACATAAATGACTCAATTACCTGGACCGCTACTGCCTCAGGTGGTGTTGGTTCATACACCTACTCATGGAGTGGAACTGACGGCTTAAGTGGCACCTCACAAAGTTTGAGTCGATCGTATGGATCAAGTGGCACAAAATCTGCCACGGTGGTGATAACATCTGGCGGTCAGTCAATTTCTCGAGAATGTACGATGGTTATTAATCAACCATCAACTTCAAGTCTTTCAGTTTCTTGTTATGCCAATGCTAGTTCAATGAACACCGGCTCAAGTGTTACCTATTCAACTTCAGTTTCAGGAGGCACAGGGAATTACAGCTATTCATGGAATGGAACAGATGGTCTGTCGGGCAGTGGTAATTCTATAACATATAGTTACGGAAATTCTGGTTCAAAAACGGCTACGGTTGTTGTCACATCTGGTTCACAATCAGCCTCAGCTCAATGTTTTGTTACAGTTAATCAGCAATCGAGCTCTGGCCTCAATGTTTCCTGTTATGCCAATCCTTCATCAACATATCGATACAACACCGTGACATTTTCAGCTTCAGCCTCTGGCGGTAACGGCTCATACAGTTACTCATGGTCTGGGGCAGATGATTTGAGTGGTAGTGGAAGTGCAGTTTCAAAATCATATTCAACAATTGGCAGAAAACATGCCACGGTTACCGTGTGGTCTGGCAATCAATCATCAACGCAAACCTGCTATACCGATATTTTGGGTGATGGCGGCAGTACATCGTCGCTTAATGCCTATTGTCAGGCTAGTCCGGGCACAGCGGTGGTTGGGAGCACTATTACCTGGCGAGTCTACCCATCTGGCGGCACAGGTTCATATTCTTACTCCTGGAGTGGCACAGATAATTTAAGTTACTCAGGTCCAAGTGATACAGTTTTGAAATCATATCAATCAGCTGGAACAAAAAATACATCGGTTACGGTATATTCTGGTGGTCAAAGTACAACTGCGAATTGCTCTGTCCCAATTACCCAAGCTGGAATCGTGACGGTTTTCCGAGAAAACCCAGGCCAAGTGGCTGGAGTGTTTCTTAGTCAAGTTCCTTACACTGGAATTGATGGTAATCTCAAAATTACCCTCTTCATTCTTGCCCTCTTTGTGTGGTCAAGCTGGATTTCATATCTCATTATCAAACGAAAAGCAAAAAAGAATGGTATGACCATGTCCGAAGTGTTTACCGGATCATACCCAACGCTCGCATTTGCTGGCGGTATTCAAACTCTTCAGTCTCCCCGAATGCAAAATAAAATAGAAAATAAAATTGAGGGTGGCGCGGTGAAATCTCCGTTTGTTGAACCGAAAATTGAGGATACAATTCCGCAGGTACCAACCGATGATACGTTTGGACAGTTTTTCAATCAAGCTGGTTCAAAAACTGCAGTGGCAGAAAAGAAAATTCAAAAGCAGGAGATAAAAATAGAGAGAAAAATTCAACTCCCATCACAAGCCCAAATGATGATGCCATCTTCAAAAGAAGCTGTGGTGGAAGGTTTGGAAATGAAAGCTCGAGAATTGCAGACCGTAGTGTCAGCTGATGGACTTGAAATTATCGCTAAGGCTTCAGCAAATAATAAGCACAGCGCTTTAGTTATTCTCAGTCACCTCGTTGAACTCTATAAAGATATTGAACACGAAGTGGAAGGTGATTGGATGGTGCTCAACAGTGAGAAAATAAATAAAATTCTGTTCTCAACTTATATCACCATGACGCCAGTTTTCATTCAGTGGTTGGTAGAAGGCAATGATAAAAAAGCTATGGCGTTTGTCCGCATGCTTCAGATGCGAGATCAATCAATCACCAGAGAATTTATTACCAACATTGTTTTGGAACTTGATAAAGCCTATCGTTATCGTGCGGAACATGAAGGTGAAGCTGATGCCCAAATTCTTGATCTGACCATGGGCTGGTCTGATAGAGAATTGGAATTTGTTGTCCACACTCTTGTTTCAGCAGTTGATCAAACCTACTCATCTGTTTATTCTTCAATCAAAATTGCTCTCATCAAAGTGCTTGATATCTCGAGAACCAAACTTCACTCTTAAAATAAAATCCCCTTAAGGGGATTTTATTTCTTATTCAGAATCTCGGTTTTAAATTTAGAAATGAGTTCGTCGAGAGAAACTTGACCAATTTGGCCGTGGTCGCGACTTTCGAGGGTGACCTTCTCGGCTTCTACTTCTTTATCACCAATCACGAGCCAGTACGGTACTTTTTCTACTTTCGCATTGCGAACTTTTTTCCCCAAACTTTCATTTGAGTTATCAAATTCGGCTCGAATCCCTTCTGATTTTAAGGTTCCTGCTACTTTTTCAGCAAATGCATGGTGACCTTCACCAATAGGTAAAACCTTGACTTGAACCGGTGAGAGCCAGAGCGGAAATGCTCCAGCATAGTGTTCAATCAAAAAAGCAATAAACCGTTCGTGGGTTGAAAGCGGCGCGCGGTGAATCACGTACACATTATTATTTTCTTTTGCATCTTTATCCATGTACGAAAGTTTGAAGCGCTCTTTGGCCAGAAAATCTAATTGAATGGTTGACATGGTTTCTTCTCGGCCAATAACCGATTTAAATTGCACATCAATTTTTGGACCATAAAATGCCGCTTCGTTTTCAACTTCCACAAATTTTACGCCAAGTTTTTTCAAAAGTTTTCGAATACTATCTTGGCTAAAATTCCAGTTTTCAGGTTCGTTGATATATTTTTCTTTATGATCTGGTGACCAGAGTGAAAGCCTGAACCAATAATCTTTAAGACCAAACAAATCGTAATATTCTTGCGTGAGTTTAATGACATTGCTTAATTCTTCTTCGATTTGATCTTGTCGGCAATAAATGTGGGCATCATTCATCTGTAGCGAGCGAACCCGAAGGAGACCATTTAGTGTTCCTGAGAGTTCATTTCGATACACCGTGCCATACTCTGCAAGACGCACCGGTAAATCTCGATAGCTGCGAGGTTTGCTGGAGTAAATAATATGATGATGCGGACAATTCATGGCTTTCAGGTAATAAGTACCATCATCCATAACCATGGCTGGATACATGCTGTCTTTATAGTATGGCAAGTGGCCTGAAGTGAGGTACAACTCTTCTTTGCCAACATGAGGGGTGGAAACTTGCTCGTAGCCATATTTATTTTCCATCTCGTGGGCTAAAGCTTCTACCTGATTTTTTACGATCGTCCCTTTTGGCAGCCAGAGTGGTAAACCTTTGCCAACAAGGTCAGAAAAGGTAAATAATTCTAACTGTTTTCCCAATTTTCTATGATCTCGTTTTTCCGCTTCTTCGCGCTGTTTCAAATATTCTTCAAGTTCTTTTTTGGATGCAAAAGCCAAGCCGTAAATACGTGTGAGCATTTTATTTTTTTCACTGCCACGCCAATAGGCACCAGCAATGCGATCGAGTTTAAAACTTTTCGAATCAATATCTTTGACCGGGTGAGCGACATGACCCCCACGGCAGAGGTCAGTGAATTCGCCAACCGTATAGAGAGTAATTTTTTCGCCCTTGGTAGCAATTTCATCTACAAGCTCACGTTTATATGGATTATCTTTGTAAATTTTTTTGGCTTCAGTTTCGGAAACTTCTTGGTGAGAAAATTCTTTCCAGGTTTTCAAAATTTCTCGCATTTTCTCCTCAATTTTTTCTAAATCGTTTTCTGAAAGTGGAGAGGAAAATTCAAAATCATAGTAAAAGCCGTTTTCAATAGCCGGACCAATGGTTGGTTTAGTGTCTGGATATAATTCCAAAACGGCAGCGGCTAAAAGGTGAGCGAGCGTGTGACGAGCGTTTTCGAGATTTTCAGCAGGTTTCATATGTTGAGATCATATCATAATATTGCATTTTTTGAACCAACGTACTAGGATGCAGAAAGAAAGGAGCACAAATGGAAAAAGCTGACTCGGAGAATACTCTCTCGCCAGAACGTCTCGGGCAAATCGCTGTCGGGCTCATGAAATATCTTCTCAAGCAAGAAATTTTGCGAGCCTGGCGTGTTCCAATGACTGGAGCTCAATTTCGTTTTGTGATGATGGCGAATAAAAAGAATATTGGTCATACCTACTACGTTGATGAAGTGTCACTTGATGGTAACGGGACAAAGTTTACTGCCGAGGAAATTGAACGAGCTTTCAAAATTCTCAAGAAAAACGATCATGATGTTGAAAAAACTCGGGTTGTTGATTAATGAAAGGAGAATCGCATGGCAGAGGCTGAATTACCTCCCAATCCTACTGAGCTCGACAAGCAGATCCATCAAGCATTAGCAGGGTTGCCTACTGATCCTCTTAGTGAACATGTCACTAACGAAAGAGAAGCAAAATTAGCCCACGCGCTCCTCAGAACTTTAGCCCTCTGTAAGGTTGAAGGACGCGAGTCGATATTTGAACTCGATTGGGATAGTCCAGAGTTTCTTGAATACATTACGAATACCACTGCTCGTGGAGTGACAAGGGAAGAAGTAACGGCGTTTTTTGAAAAGATCATGAATCTGGCAAAACAAAGAGCGGTATATCGTCGTTATCGAAGGTTACGAGATTGATAACTGAAAGGAGATTCGATGAGTGCTGATGCAATTGAACGGTTGAGAGTAAAATCCGAAATTCTTGATTACTTAGTTTTTATGGGTCTGATTCGAGTTGAGGTCATGAATGAGAACACGATTTTGGTAACTCATGCTTCAAGCTCGTCTGGGTCAGTTGCTATCTCTTCTGGAGACCTCACAGTAACAAAACCTAGGGCAAACGATCTAACTACAATTGCCCAGAGTTATAAAAAACGAACAAAGTATTTCGAACATTACGACGACTCGCATTAATCCCCTCATTGAGGGGATTTTATTTTTCTGACTAATCGAGACTTACAAACTTTTAGCTTTCTCGACGACAATCGAGGGTACGCCGTTGCGCTTGGAGAGGCGGCCCTTGACAGCCACGCAGGCATCAGGCAAGAAAATTTGCTCGTATAATTTTAACGTTTTAGGAAAAACCACGGCTTCAATTGAGCCAGAATAATCGGCAATTTTCACAAAAGCCATTTTGTCTCCGCCTTTGGTTAAAATTGGTTTCACTTCTTCCAAAATTCCATACGCAATAGCCATCATCCCTTCGCGCAAACCTTCTTTAACTTCTTTAATACTCATATCTTGCTTGGCTAATTTTTCTTTGTGATTATCTAAAGGATGTCCAGAAATGTAGAGACCGAGCAATTCTTTTTCCCAGCCAAGTTTTATGGTCATTGACGCTTGGGCGCAATCTTTCAGACGCAGAGTGGGAACCGAAGACGAATCGCTCATGAGACCAAAAAGAGAATCCTGATTTTCCGCCGCATGCGATTCTTTATTAAATTTTAATATATCGTCAATATTTTCAATCATTTGACCTCGCTCGCCGAGCGCGTCCATGGCGCCACACTTAATGAGAGCTTCGAGAGATTTTTTATTTAAATTTCGATCTTTGATTCGAGTTAAAAATTCGGCGAGCGAGGTAAATGGTCCACGCTTTTTTCGCTCGGCGATAATGGCGTCGGCAATCCCAACGCCGAAGTTTTTGACTGAGTATAAACCAAAGCGGATGGCTTCCGTGGCTCCCTTCACCACCGTAAAATTACCAAAACTTTCATTAATATCTGGTGGCAGGACGGGAATTTTCATTCGCTTACACTCGGCAATAATTTCGGCAATTTGTTCCACGTCACCCGCATCAGCGGTAAGTACCGCACTCATGTAAATGGCAGGAAAATTAGCCTTCATGTAGGCCGTCTGATAGGCCACGCGGCCATAGCTTGCGGCGTGAGCTTTATTAAAACCATAGGCAGCAAATGGTTCGATAAGTTTCCATAATTTCTCAGCCTTGTCAGAACTTAAACCATTTTTTGCCAGACCCTCAAGCAGCTTTCCTTTCTGAGCTTCCATTTCTGCTGGGATTTTTTTACCCATCGCCTTGCGCAATTTGTCAGCTTCAAGCCAGGAATAGCCAGCCAAATGAATGGCGGTGAGCATAACATCATCTTGATACACCAAAAGTCCATAAGACATATCTAAATATTCTTTCATCCGTGGATCGAGATAATTAATGAGATGCGGGTTATGTTTTCGTTCAATATATTGAGGAATTGCCTCCATTGGACCTGGGCGATAGAGTGCGACCATGGCATTGATATCATGAATTGTGGTCGGTTTGAGTTCTTTCAAAAATCGGGTCATACCCGTACCGTTTAATTGAAATAAGCCAATCGTTTCACCACGGGCCAAAAGTTTAAACGTTTTCGGATCATCAAGTGGAATATTTTCAATATCAACATCCTTATTTTCAATTTGTTTTACAAGCGTGACCGCATTGGCGAGAATTGAAAGATTTTTAATGCCCAGAAAATCAAATTTTAAAAGTCCAGCATTATCTTCACTCACGGAATGCATATCGTATTGAGTAATAATTTTGTCCTCACCTTTTGGATCAAGCTGGAGTGGTACGATGTCAGTGAGAGGAATTGGTGAAATCACCACCCCGGCAGCGTGGATAGAAATATGGCGGGCACAACCTTCAATTTTTTTTGCCATATCAATGATGTCCCGCGTTTCCGTTTCGGCATCGTACATTTTTTTAAGTTCCGGCTCCATTTCAATCGCGCGGTTAATGGTCATGGGAAAACCCTGAGAGCCCATGGGAATGAGTTTGGCAATTCTGTCGCCGGAAGTATAAGGATAACCGAGGGCTCGGGCAGTGTCACGAACTGCACCGCGAGCCATCATGGTACCGAAAGTTCCAATCTGAGCGACTTTATCATAGCCATATTTTTGTTTCGAATATTCGATCATTTCATCTCGACGATTATCGGCATAATCCATATCAATATCAGGCGCTGACGGTCGTTCAGGATTTAGGAATCGTTCAAAGGGTAATTTATATTCCAGGGGATTGACGTTAGTAATTCCGGCCAAGAAGGTGACAAGAGATCCGGCCACTGAACCTCGAATGGTAGTCAGAATATTATTCTCATGAGCATGACGCAACAAATCAGACACGACCAGAAAATATGGCGCATAACCTTTGTCGCGAATCACTTTCAATTCATATTCCATTCGCTCAATAACTTCAGGAGTTTTTTCAACTTTTCTTTTTTTGATTCCTTCTTCGGTAATTCGGCGGAATTCATCATCATGAGATAATCCCGATTCAACAATATAGGTTGGGAATTTCCATTTACCAA
>Ga0137433_1000447_pt1 | contig 22158 bp, 20 predicted proteins | sample EasRivERMZT840_2_FD_102335 | JGI IMG/M metagenome (GOLD analysis project Ga0137433, IMG submission 102335) | Soil microbial communities from meander-bound floodplain in the East River, Colorado, USA - East River MetaG ERMZT840_2 | ecosystem: Environmental > Terrestrial > Soil > Floodplain ...
CCGCGACCGGCAACACCCCCTACACACTCGCAGCGCTGGAGTTGGCGAAGACGAAGGACGCAAAGACAGCGGCAATTGTCTGCTCTGAGAACAGCACCATGTCGAAGGTCGCCGACATCATCGTTCATGTATCCATCGGCGCCGAGGTCATCACCGGCTCCTCACGAATGAAAGCCGGGACTGCGCAAAAGCTGGTTCTGAATATGTTCAGCACCGCCACGATGATTCGCCTCGGCATGACCTACAGCAACTGGATGATCAACGTCAGCATGACGAACCAGAAACTGCGCGAGCGCGGCAAGCACATGCTCCAGGAGATTCTCGGTGTCCGGCCCAATGAAGCGGAGAAGCTCGTGGAAGCGTCGGGAGCCAATTTGAAGGTCGCGGTGATTATGGGTGCGACCGGATGCGATAGAAGGGAAGCGGAGAAACAGCTTGCGGCCTCCGACGGCAACCTCCGCACCGTGCTCGGACATCTCGGAAGCGGACGTGAGTAAAGGCCGCCTCATCGCCATCGACGCCGGCTCACTCTTTACTCCTGAAAAGAAATACTCTCCCGGACGGCTCCTGATCGAAGGTGCGACGGTCGCCGCACTCGGCGCTCCGGAATCGGTGCCCATACCTTCGGGGGCGGACCGACTCGATGCATCGCAGTGGTTCGTGACCCCCGGATTCATCGACCCGCATATCCATGGCTGCGGCGGCGTAGATGTAATGGACGGAAGCTGGGAATCCGTCAATACGGTCAGCCGCCTGCTTGTCCGCCACGGCACGACGTCATTTCTGCCGACCACAGTCTCTGCACCGCCGGACGTTCTGTCGCATGCTGTGGAACGGCTCGGCGTCGCGTTATCGCAACCGTTCGATGGAGCTACTCCACTCGGTATTCATCTCGAAGGACCATTCATCAGCACCGCAAAGCGGGGAACACATAAGGCTTCAAATGTCCTCGCGCCGAACGTCGACCTGATCGATAAATGGGCTCGCTCGTCCGGAAATCGCATTCGCCTGATGACCATTGCGCCGGAGCTTGAAGGAACGGATGCGCTGCTGCTCATGGCGCGCCATCACGGTGTCATTGTCGCGATGGGCCACTCGGATGCGACTTTCGGCCAGGCGAAAGAGGCGGCCGACCGCGGCGTATGTTATGCGGTCCACACGTTCAACGCTATGCGCGCCATGAATCATCGTGATCCGGGCATCGTCGGAGAAGTCCTCGTAGACGATCGGGTCTGGGCGGAAATAATCGTCGACGGTATCCATGTGGACCCCGCTCTTGTCCGGGTCTTCGCGCGATCGAAAGGAAAGTCGCTCGTGCTGCTCGTGACCGATGCCATCAGCGCTACGGACATGCCCGATGGCCGCTATGCGCTCGGCGGCGATACGATCGCGGTGGCGGATGGCATCTGCCGCGACTCCGAAGGCCGCCTCGCCGGAAGCACGCTGACGCAGGAAGTCGCTTTGAAGAATTTCGTGGAATGGACAGACTGGGCGTTTCAGGACGCTTTGTTCGGTCTCACACTGAATCCGGCTCGCGCGCTCAAGCTGGACAGGAAAGGTATTCTCGAACCCGGCGCCGATGCAGATGTGTTAATCATGGATGCGCAGTTTCGGATACTCAAAACACTCGTGGCCGGCAAGATTGTTTTTGAAAGATTTTAGGACATGGACAAATTACGAATTAAGGGTGGGACTCGGCTCGAAGGACAAATCCGCGTCAGCGGCGCAAAGAATTCCGCGCTGCCGGCGATGGCTGCATCGCTGTTGACGGCTGAAGAGGTGACGCTGACGAATCTGCCGTTCGTGAATGACATTTTCACGACCAGACGATTGCTGCGGGAATTAGGCGTTGGGGTTGAATTCGAGGAGGACCATTCGGCGCGGCTGAACGCGACGAAGATTCTTTCGCACGAAGCTCCCTACGACCTCGTAAAAACGATGCGCGCTTCCGTGCTCGTACTCGGGCCGCTGCTTGCGCGAACGGGCCGCGCGCGTGTATCGCTTCCCGGAGGCTGCGCGATCGGCGCGCGGCCGATCAACCTTCACATCCACGGATTCCAGAAGCTGGGTGCAACCGTCCGAACCGAGCATGGCTATGTGGAGGCGTCGGCGGAGCGTCTGGTCGGTGCGGAGATCGTATTCGACAAAATCACAGTCACCGGAACCGAAAACCTGATGATGGCAGCAACGCTCGCCGAAGGCCGGACTACGCTCGAGAACTGCGCGTGCGAACCGGAAGTCACCGATCTCGCGGAAATGCTCAATGCAATGGGAGCGCGGATCGACGGCGCCGGAACTTCGACGATTACGATCGAAGGCGTCAGGCATCTCAAGGGAACGTCACACCGCATCATCTCGGATCGAATCGAGTCCGGAACGTTCCTGATCGCAGGAGCGATAACAGACGGCACTCTTGAAATCACGGACTGCAACCCGGCTCACCTTCTAAGCGTGATCCAGGTACTTCGTGACGCCGGCGTAAAGATCGAAACCGGTCCGGGACGCATGACGGTGTACGGAAACAGCAAACTGTGCGCAGCAGACGTCATCACGAAGGAATATCCCGGCTTTGCGACCGACATGCAGGCTCAGTACATGGCCCTGATGACGCAGGCCGCCGGGATGTCGGTCATCACTGAAAACATCTTCGAGAATCGTTTCATGCACGCGAGCGAGTTGTTACGCATGGGCGCGGATATTCGAATCGACGGGTCGCGCGCCATTGTGACGGGGAAAAGCCGGCTGAGCGGGGCGACGGTCATCGCCTCGGATCTGCGTGCGAGCGCTTCGCTCGTGGTCGCCGGCCTGGTGGCAGACGGAACGACTCTCATCGATCGCGTCTACCACCTCGACCGCGGCTACGAGAAGATCGAGGAGAAGCTGCGCTCCGTTGGAGCGCAGATCGAAAGGCTGAAGTAGGGAAGAAAAATGGGGTCGTAGCCCCCATTTTTGCTACTGCGCCGGTACGTTCGCTACAGGGCCGCCGCTCCGCAGAGAGAACAATTCCAGCGCGAACACAGGCGTTCCGGTCGTCCTTACGGACACAAATCCACCGTTTGATGCCTGCGATTGAGGAACGAGTTCGGTCAGCAGCCTTGCGATTTTTGCTCCGGGATTGAGCGTCAAGCTGGCCCTGCCGATTTCCGTTCCATTCGGATTGACCGCAACCAGCTCGATCGTGGCAGTCGTCTGTGTGGTGTTGACGAACGCGAGGCCGGTCGACCAGGGCGCAACATTGGCGATATGCGAGAAGACCATTTCAGTTGAACTGGTCGTCTGCGGCTGGACAACCGCAATACCAGCCCCACGAGCGCCCGCATTCACGACGACCATCACGCCTGCAATCGGACCGCCGGAACGGACCTGCAACCAGCCATTCTGAAATCCGCTTCCGGGAAACGCGACGGGTTCGCGAATTGTCGCACCGGCTGTGAGAAACACCTGGATAGACCTCGACCCAAATCCGCTCTCAGGAGTAAACGTGACCGTTACCGTCTGATCCGCGTTCGACAGATTCGTCAGAGCGATCGCTGTTTCATACGTGATCCCATCGAGATCTCCACTCACGACGTGCGGAAAGTTCAAGACGGCCCCGGTTTTGCTGACATCGATACCGTTATAGAGAGCAAACTCGGGTTTCGAGATTAGATACTGGGCAACAAGAGCCGTAGCTGCGAACGCATCCGATCCCGTGATTCGGACATATCGAGCATCCGCATACTCAGCACCGAAGAACGGAAGATCCAGCAATGGCTTGATAACCATGCCACGCCCGGGAAGGGTGAAGCCGAAGGCTGCGATTTCCGAGCCACCAGCCGTAAACAGCTTCATCGTCAGAGCGATCTGATACGAAGTCGGATTCGTTGCAACTATCGCTGTCGTGTTGCCCATCAACGGAAACACCTGATCGACGGCCGCCGCTGCGCTGGCGACACCATCGACGTTGTTCACGAAATCGCCGCCCAGCGTGAATCCCTGCAGGCCCGACGCGCTGCTGGTCGCCTGCACCCAACCGTTCGTCGTGGTATTCGTAAACAGCTCCGAGAAGAGTCGAGAAACCTGACCGCCCGCCGGAATCGTTACCGATGTCGAACCGGTTTCCGTGCCGAGTTCATCGTAGGTTTTGAAGCTGACGATCGCAGGCGCGCGATTCGGGTTGACCAATGCATAACCGACCTGTGATCCCGAAGCGGCATCGACAGGCAGAGGAAAATTCAATGTGGTTTGACTCAGGGCCGTGATGGGGAAAATCAGAATAAAGAAGACGCTTGCAAGTCTGACATTCGCTTTCATGACAACCAAACTCCTAACATTCAAAGAGGGTCCGTTCTCTTGAAACGCACGCAGGACGCGGGTTTCAGCCGGTCCACACGTATATCACGGACAAAGAAGATTGATGTGTGTAGATGTTGGTAAGCGAGTGCGGCGCGGTGTGTATTAATTGATCACGATGCGCCCATCGAGAGAGGGGGAGAGGACGCGATGCGCTTTGATGTATTCCACGAATACGTCGCGAAGAATGACACCGGTCTCCATAATGTCGGTTCCCTTCGCGAATTCGTCGTAGCCATCGCCACCGGCGAGAATGAAATCATTTGTAGCTATCGAGTACAACCTCGAATCCTCGACTGGTGCCCCGTCCAGTAGATGCGCGGACGCCACCTGTTGTCCGGGCGGTTTCGATCGATCCAATTGCACTCGAATACCGCTGACGGCCGTTATTCCGACGGTCGGCGCCAGGCCGCGCTCGAGTGTCTTCTTCAATTGGGCGCCTGTGAGCTTCAGCGTGACGAGTGTGTTCTGAAACGGCAGGACCTCAAACGCTTTGCCCCACGTGATTCCGCCTTTCGTCACTCGCGCGCGAATGCCGCCGACATTGTGCATCGCTATCTGTGTCTTCGCCTTTTCTCGAAATGCATCGGCCACCATGTTGGCGAGCGGCGATTCCATCGAGCGGGAATAGGTCAGATCCTCCGTCGCTTCGCCGATCAGTTCGGCCATCTTCACCTTGACCTTCTCATGGTACGGCGTGAGAACTCGGGTGAGATCGGGGTGCGGGGCGACGTCTTTGACCGGAATCAGCCTCGCTTCCATATTCGAGAGTTTCTTGTTTTCGAAATCGAGGTCCACGCGGCCGACATTCCGGCCCGCGACGCCCGTCTTCGCGATGAGCGTCTTATCGATCCAGATCGGCCCAAGAGCGTCGTGATTGTGCCCGGCAATCATGAGGCGTATTTCCGGAAAAGCGCTCGCGATGCGCCGCTCTTCGTCATCTTCGACATGGACCATGGCGATGATGAAGTCCGCTTTCGCCCGGACTTCCGGCAGCAGTTCTTCGAGTGTCTTGACCGTATCCATGACAGTCACGCCCCGAACGTTGTTGGGATGACTCTTGGTTTTGACAGCTTCAGTCGTCAATCCGATCAAGCCGAAGCGCAGACCCTTCGTGTTGACGATCGTGTACTTCTTGATTTCCCGGATGATCGTTTGAAGGTTCGCCGACAGGAGCGGGAATTTCGCTTCGCGCAGGCGCATGCGCAGCGCCTCCTGGCCGTAATCGAACTCGTGGTTGCCGATTGTGCCGGCGGTGTATCCGATCTTGTTCATCGCCTGAATCGTCGGCGCGCCTTTGAATTCGTCGGAAAGAAATGTGCCCGTGGATATGTCGCCGGCGTCGAGTATGAGATGGGGTTTTGCGTTGCGAATGATTGTTGCGATCTCTGCGATTCCGCCGATACCGTCGCGTGGCAGGAGTTGGCCGTGAAGATCGTTAGTGTGCATGATGACAATCCGCACCGGGACTGCCGCCGCAAACCAGGCTCCCGCGGGAAGACCTGCAAAGACCAGGACGAATGCCAGTAGGCGTCGCATGCGCTACAATTTTACGCCATGAAGAATTTCTCGCCCACCGTTTGCAGTGGCCGCGCATAAGTTCCTGATGGTCGCCGGCGAAGCTTCCGGCGACATGTATGGCGCGGACGTCGCGCGCAGTCTTTTACTCAGATTTCCCGGCAGTCAGATATTCGGTCTCGGCGGTCAGCGCATGAAAGCGGCGGGCGTTCGGCTCGAAGCGGACATCAGCAAAACGGCCGTCATCGGGCCATTCGAGGTTTTGAGTTCGCTCGGCAATCTGTACCGGGTCTTCCGGCGCCTCGCAGAACAGGCCGAAACCGATCCTCCTGCTGCAGCAATCCTCATCGATTTTCCCGACTTCAATTTGAGGCTCGCAAAACGTCTGAAGGCCGCTCGCGTACCGATCATTTATTACATCAGCCCTCAGGTGTGGGCGTGGCGCGAAGGTCGCATCAAACAGATAAGCGAACTGGTCGACAAGATGCTGGTGATCTTCCCGTTCGAAGAGGAGATGTACCGCAACGCCGGCGTCGATGTGGAGTTCGTCGGACATCCATTGATCGGCATGGTGAGAGCCACCAGGTCCAAAGAAACATTTTGCGCGGCGCACAAACTCGATCCGCGAAAGCCGATCGTCGCGCTGCTGCCAGGCAGCAGAAGAAAAGAGATTCGATTCATGCTGCCTCCGATTTGCGGCGCTGTTGCGTTGATACGGCAGAAGAAGCCCGACACGCAATTCGTCCTGCCGCTCGCGTCGGGACTCGATCGCAAGTCGGTCGAAGCCATGATCCAGAGACAACCGATCACCATCGTTGCGAACGAAACCTACAATGCCCTTCGCTACGCGCGAGCAGCGATCGTCGCCAGCGGAACGGCGACGCTCGAAGCGGCGTTGCTCGGTACGCCGGAAGTGATTGTGTATCGGATCAGCCAGGGATCATGGCTCGTTGGAAAAATGCTGATCAGGATGCGGTTCTACGGGATCGTCAACATCATCCTCGGCGAAGAAGTTGTTCCGGAGCTTTTCCAGGAACGGATGACGCCGGAAGAGGTCAGCAAGGCGACGCTGCGGCTGATGGATGATGTCTGGCTGCAGTCGAAGATCCGCGGGAATTACGAGAAGCTCCGGCGGCAACTCGGGTCGGGGAACGTCGCAGAGAAGGTTGTGGATGCCGTTGCGAAACTGATCTGAGTCGTCCCACCGATGGGTGTAGGATGCCGGAAGATGCAGCCTGAACGATTGAAGACGATTGAAGCAATGTTCCATGCCGCGTCGCAACGCTCACCACAGGAACGATCTGCATATCTGGACGAAGCCTGCGCGAACGACCCGGAACTCCGGCGCGAAGTCGAGTCGCTGCTGAACGAATCAGGAGAAACCGGCGATTTCATGGAGCGGCCGGCCGAAGGATTGTCCGTCGCCTCGCTCGAATACCCATCGCTGGAAGGCCGCCGCCTCAATCATTACGAGATCGGACCGATGGTCGACAGCGGTGGCATGGCCGACGTTTATCGAGCGCGCGACACGCGGCTTCGTCGCGACGTCGCGATCAAAGTAGTGCGTGATGCCCAGTTTCTGGGCAAGGAACGCCTGGACCGGATGTATCGAGAGGCTCGCCTGCTTGCGACACTGAATCATCCCAATATTGCCTCGATCTACGGCATCGAAGAGTCCGATGGAGTGTGCGGTCTGGCGCTCGAGTTCATCGAAGGCGCAACTCTTCTGGAGCGGATCCGGAGCTCACCGCTAACGACGCGGGAATTGCTCGACATCACGAAGCAGTTGGCAGCCGGCCTACAGGCGGCGCATGGCAAGGGAATCATTCATCGCGATCTGAAACCGTCCAACATCAAGCTCACGCCGGATGGGACGGTCAAGATTATCGATTTCGGCATCTCCAAACTGATGCAGCAGGCTCCGGGTGTGCCGGGCATCGTTACCGATGTTTCCAAACAGGGCGTGGTCATGGGCACAACTGCCTATATGTCGCCGGAGCAGGCTCGCGGTAAAACCATCGACACGCGGACCGACATCTGGGCATTTGGATGCGTGTTGTACGAGATGCTTGCGCGGAAGCCCGCGTTTCAGGGCGAAACACCGACAGACGTCATCATCAAAATCGCGAGTGAAGAACCGGATTGGAACGTAATTGCGTCAGATGATCCATTGGCGCGAAAGCTCGGACAACTCAGTCGGACGTGCCTCGAGAAGGATGCGGATCGGCGGTTTCAGTCGGTCGCAGAAATCTTCATGTATCTCGAGGGCCAGCAACCGGCGCCACAACCCAGCGAAGACTTTGTGCCGCCCGTGCAATCGGCCCGGGCCGTCTTCCTGCTGACGCAGATCGGTTACCTCGCCCTGTACGTAGCCGCCCTGTATCACATCGACGGCATCGCGAGAAACCTTGCGACGGATTTTCAAATCTCCGGTCCTTCGGGTCCGATCGGAACGATGATTCTCGCCATGTGTGGCATCTCGGTTCGGGTCTATCTGATTTCCGCAGTCGGTTGGCGTCATCCGGCTGCGGGCCGTAAATTCACGCTGCTGTTCCCTGTGCTGCTCGTGCTCGACGGCATCTGGGCGGCATCGCCTCTGCTGCTCTGGCGGAAGCTTGGCGAGGGCATCGCGGTTGCCGGAGTCGCACTGCTGGCCTACGTTCCATTCGCGCAGCGCACCTTGATGCACGCGATATACCCTCAACGCCCGGTCAGAAGCCAAACTTCACACTGATACCCGCTGTCTTTCCGCCATGAGCGGAGCGAATGCAAGCCCGACAGGGCGCAGCCAGTAAGTAGATCGGCGCCACTGTGAATCCACGATTAATCGAGGAAGACGGGCGGGCAAACACGGTTTCATTTTTTCGGATCGCAGCGTCGATCAAAGCGCCGGCCCCTATTCCCGCTCCGGCGAAAGTCGGAAAGAAGACCAGTGCCGCGATCGTCTGGCACTCCGAGTCGTTGGACCCGCAGGCCATGAAAACGCCGGCCGTGGCTGCTCCCAGCCCTGCGAGCAGGCCGTAACCCATTCCGTTGCCCAGCCCGTCGGGCCGCTTGTACCGAATTTCGCGCACATCGGATTCGGTCAGTTCGCGCCGAACGCCGCCCGTCGTCACCACCATGGTGCGGTCGGTTATGCCGAATACCTTGGCTTTGTACTTGAATCCGGTTGGATCCGTGACTTCAATTGTTTCGTTTTCCCTGAGTTTGAGGCCTGCGCGAAGGTCTTGAAACGTCGAGGCCGGTACGTCCTGCGCCCATAGAGAACCGCCCACACCGAACAGCAGAACCAACGCCGAAAATGTTAGTCTAACAATAAATCTGAGACCCATTTGAACTGCTCCTCCCTTTAGTGTCCTGCTTATGGATGCGGGAAATCGGGCAGAAAACTGGCACGAATTTCGATTTATGAATTCTACGGAGAAGAAAGCCAATCTGACGCGGGAAGACGTAACCATCCTGCTGCGCGCCTGGAGCGAAGGCGACCCATCCGCGCCGGAAAAGGTGGCGCCGCTGATTTATGCAGAGTTGCGCCGGCTGGCCCGCAGGTCCATGCGAAGCGAGAATCCCCAGCACACACTCGAGACAGGAGCCTTGATCAACGAGGCTTACCTGCGCCTGGCGGATTGGAAAAACGCGCGGTGGGAAAATCGGGCGCACTTTTATGGCGTCGCTTCGCAAATCATGCGCCGCGTTCTTGTCGACCATGCCCGCTCGCGTGGCTATCAGAAGCGGGGAGGCGGCGTCCGGCCGATATCTCTGGAAGAAAACGTTGTTGGCTCGCCGGACCGCGCTCCGGATTTGCTCGCGCTCGACGAAGCCCTGGACCGGCTCACGAAGCTGGACGCCAGGAAGGGCAAAGTCGTCGAACTGCGCTTCTTCGGCGGCCTGAGCGTTGAAGAGACCGCCGGCGTTCTGAACGTCTCTCCGTTTACCGTCATCCGGGACTGGAACTTCGCGAAGGCGTGGCTGCATCGGGAAATCCGACCTGCCGATGCCTGACACGCTTTGCCGGCCACGCGTTCAGAAAGAGAACGCAACCTTCACGCCCTTGTTCGAACGATTCAGAATCGGCTTGATTTGAAACTTCCCCGCGGAACCTTTGCTCTGATTGAAGAAGATCATTTGCTTCGACGGAATCAGAGCGTCAAGACCGACGCCTATCGCAGCACCGATGCCGGCCGAATAGGCTATAGCTCCAACAGCCTCAGCCCCGCAGCCGTAGCAATCGATAGCCGCTATGGCAATAGCCGCAAGTCCGCCGCCAACACCAGCGCCGATCAGAGCTCCATTCTTGAGTGAATCGCTTCGCCATTGGCGGATCTCACGGACGTCGGTTTGTGCCAGGTCTCGCCGCTTACCATTGACGACCAGGCTTAATGACGAGGGCGACAGTTCCGCAATGCGCCCCTTGGTCGTGTTTCCCGCCGCATCTGTGACATAAATGTTATCCCCAGGCTTCACCAGGACCTGAAGTTGTTCGAACGACGACACCAGCTGCGCCGAGCACTCCATCGACGTCAAAAACATCAAAAAAAAGACCACTACCAGAATCCTGCCTGCTTTGTTTTTCATCGAAATAACCCTCCTGAGTGGAATGCGGCAGCCGCGATCGAAAACTGGCATTCGGCCAGGAATTTTTTTTAACCGGGATGTCAGTCCCAAACCCGCTTTCCCGCATTCATCAGCAGGAGGCACTTCAGAAATGCTCGCCAACGTATTGATCCACTCGTTTCTGCTTCATCTCTTCCTTCAGGCCGTACCGGCTCCGGCGCTTGGCTTTCACTTCAGCGCTGACCCGGTCGGCTCCCTCCCTGCAAAGTGGGAGGCGCGAGGGGGGCAGGGCCAACCTACTTATCAGGTCAAGGCCGAACCGGACGGAAACCGGTACCTGGCCGCCGTATCCTGGAACAGCGACGTTCAGCTGGGCATCGAGGCCAGGGTCAGACCTGAAGAATCCCCGATCCTCTCGTGGCGATGGCGTGTCCTCGAACTGCCGAAAGCTGCAGACGAGAGGAATCTCAAGACTCTCGACAGCGCGGCGTCCGTTTATGCCGTGTTTGGCTCACGGCTTTTCCCCAGGATCCTCAAATACGTCTGGTCGACATCCGTGCCCGCGGGCAGTTCACTCAAACATCCCAATTCCGGCCGGATGGCCATCATCGTCGTGAGTTCGGGCTCGGACTCTCTGGGCATGTGGCAAAAAGTGACCAGAAATCTCGTCGAGGATTTTAAGAAGGTCTTTCAAACACAGCCGGGCAACCTCATCGCTATCGGCGTCAAGACCGATTCCGACTCCACAGGCTCTTCAGCACAGGCCGACTACGACGACATTCGGGTGGCACAACGATGATGGCGCGGGCACTGACAGCAATCACAAAGGAGGCGTTTATGCCGAAGCTGGCGTGCGCATTATTCGGCCACAGAGTCAGCAATGTCGCGTTTGCCGCGATGCGCGGATCGGATAAGCATTGCCAATGCGGCTCGAGGTACCTCGACCGGCAGGAAGAAACCCGAGTGTCGCATACGGTTTCCTGTTTTGTGTTCGGGCACAGCTACATCCGGATTGCCGAAAGAGCCGGCCACAACGAATACGTTTGCCGGCAATGCGGCCATCCGCTGTTGTTTGCAAAGGACCGCGATCCGTACTCCGAGCATTCGACATTCAAAAAGAAGGTCCGGTATCTCTGCAACCTGTTCGGTCACTCCGTACATCACGTCACCGCGCGAAACGGATTCCACGAATACGCCTGCGATTGCGGGCACTCGTTCCTGAAACCGGAATCGCGAAAGGATGTGGTGAAACACCCGCCGATCTGTTTGTTCGCGGGTCACTTCCTGCGATTCACAGATCGGCGAGGTGATTACGATGAATACATCTGCAGGAACTGCGGTCACACTTTTTACTTCCTGGTGACAGCATGAGCTGGCTGGAAGCGGTGGTCTATGTCCCGCTGGCTTTCTTTTCCAACACCGCGTTGCCGATGGCTTTCGATCCAGTATTGATCCACTTCGCAGCGCACCACTCGACAGCTGCCGCTTACGTTTTCGCGGTTGTTGCAAGTGCGTGTGCAGGTCTTGCCGCGGCCACGGACATCAAGCTGTTGGATTGGTTTCACAGGAGAGGATCGGGAGAGTGGCCACGATGGCTGCCGCACTGGCGCGGGAGAACGTTTTACTTGTGGACCTTTCTCTTCGCCCTGCTGCCCTTGCCGTTCGCCGTTGTGCGGTTGGCGCTCCTGAGGCATCCGCCCGAGATGGTTCGGTACTGCCTGGCCGTCTCATTGGGGCGCCTGCCACGGTATCTTGCGACAGTTTTTCTGTGGCCTGTTCTGGGATTGCCTTCCGGTACGACCGGTATTCTCCTGGGAGCGGTGGTTTTCGTCGCAGCGCTGAAGCTGTTAATTCCGGACAGCCACAAACGACAGGACAATCCTGGATTCCACTGGCTTTCCGAAAGCCGTCGCCGGAGTGAATTGCGCGAGCGATAGGAACTCGCGCAACCAGCTATTCACTTCCGGGTTCTGCGGACCGGAAATAACGTGATAGTCGATAACGGTGCCCTCGTGCCCGACGTGTGTGTCGATCATGAGCGGCTCTTCGAGGTCTTGTTTTTCGTTCGAAGCAAAACGGATCCAGTTTGCGTTGTTGGTCGTGCGGACCGGTTTGAACAGAGGGTACAGGGGCGGCTCTACAGGAAAACGCCCCTCCGCCAGAACAGTGGAATTGGAGGCGAGTGAACCAAGCAAAACGCCGAACAGGAGCATGGTCAGGGACGCGCCAAGGAGCACAGGAACCACAAGAGGCTTGAGCACATTGTTCAGCCGGTTCTCGAACCGCACGAGGAAATTCTTGTTGCGCGCATGCGACAGCAGAACCCGCGTCGACAGGATTAAGTCCTCGGGCATCTGCGGGACCTCGATACGGGCGACCAGGCTGCGCATCGAAATGTACGATTGAAGCTGGCGGTGGCACGGGTCGCAATCCTCAACGTGCCGTTTGACACGCTGAGCATCGTCCGCCGTAACCATCGAGTCGATGAACGGGCTCATCAACTTTTGAATTGAAGCGCATTGCATTGTACTCATTGACACTTACCTCAAACCCTGGACCGATACGTAACGCATCAGCGACTTTTTCAGATCCGCTCTGGCGCGTGCGAGACGAGACTTAACGGTTCCTATCGAGACCCCCAGCACATCCGCGATTTCGTTATAGGCAAAACCTTCGATGTCGCGCAGGACGATGATCGACCGGTGGTCCTTCGACAATCTCGCGAGAGCCTCCTGAATCGCGATCTCCTGCTCCTTCGATTGCAGCATCTGCTCCGGCGTCGGACTCAAACTCGGTACACTCTGTGCCGGCGCTGATCCGTTGCCGTTCGGCTGATCGTCCAGCGACACGGTTGCGTATCGATGGCGCCGTTTCCACCAGCGCAGCCTGTTCAGGATTTCCGATAACGCGATCCTGAAAATCCAGGTCTTCAACGCGGCTTCGCCTTTAAAGCCGCCGATGTTCCGGAAAATCTTCAGGAAGATTTCCTGAACCGAATCCGAAGCTTCAGCGGAATCTCCCAGCATGCGATAGGCGACGTGGAAGATGGACGCGCTGTAGGTCCGGACCAGTTCGTCATACGCCGCGTCGTCGTTGGCTTGCAGTCGCGCGACGAACAAGGATTCTTCGGCCGTCAGTCCTTGCGGCCGGTCCAGCCAGTTATAGGCGATTTCTCTTCGCATTTAGGCTCGGGTCCTTACCCCCTACTGGACACCATTAGACCGGAATTGTTCCACAAAATCTAACCCGCCCTTCATTATTTCGGCGACGGCCGCCTCACTTGGCGCCTCGCAATAGACCCTGAGCAATGGCTCGGTTCCGGACTGCCGGAAGAGGATCCAGCTATCGTTTTCCAGAAACACTTTCGAGCCATCGAGCTTTCCGACTTCCCGGACCTTGCGTCCGGCGAATGTCGCCGGCGGGTCGTCTTTCCATTTCGCCACGGCCGCATTCCCAACATTTATCGGGACATGCAGATCACGACGATCGTAGTGGAACTCTCCGAATTCGTCCCACATATCGCGAATCAGTTGGGTACAACTCTTCCCGGAAGCGGCCAGGAGGTCCAGGAACAATAGATTAATGAAGATTCCATCACGTTCGGGCAGATGACGCGACAGGCCGATTCCCCCGCTTTCTTCACCGCCGATCAGAATCTCTTCCTTGAGCATCAGTTCTCCGATGTTTTTGAAACCGATCGGGCACTCGTAGAGCTTCAAGCCGAGTTTCTGGGCAATTCGAGGGACCAGCAAACTCTGGGAAACCGTTCTGGCGACTGCGCCCCTCCAGCCCTTATCCCGATAAACATGTAAAAGCAAAAGGGATAGCGTCTGGAGCGTGTTGACGTACCGCCCGGCTTCATCGACGATGCCAAGGCGGTCCGCGTCGCCGTCTGTGGCGAGGCCGACATGGCTGCCGGTCTTTCTGACGGCCTCACCGAGAGGTTCGAGCTGGGGCATCATGGGTTCGGGGTGGATGCCGCCGAAGAGCGGGTCCGGGTTTCCACGGATCGTCTCGACGGTGCATGAGGTGTCCCGCAGCAGTTCCTGGAGAATGAAGCCCCCGCAGCCGTGCATCGAATCGACGACAACCTTCAGCTTCGACCTCGCAATCCGATCCCAGTCGACAAGTGATCGAAGGTGATCGAAGTAATGCTTCTCCGGACCCACGACCTCAATCGCCGCCTTCCCCGCCGGTGGCACGCCCAACGACTGAAGGTTGGCTTCGATCTTTGCCGTAATCTCGGGGGTCGCGCTGCCGCCGAAATGCGCTTTCACTTTGAATCCGTTGAACGCCGCAGGGTTGTGGCTCGCCGTAATCATCACGCCACCCACGAATCCACGGCGACGCACTTCAAAGGACACGTACGGAGTCGGATACGGCCGGTCCAGCATGATGACCCGGAATCCGTTCGCAGCCAGAACCTCCGCCGCCGCTCGCGCGAACGCCCTGGATTGGTATCTCACATCGAATCCCACGAATACGGCTCGTTCGCGGCTTTCGACAGTCTTGAAGTAGTCAGCGGTGGCCTGGCTCGCGTAGCGGAGGTTTTCAAACGTGAACGTATCCGCAATGATGCCACGCCAGCCATCGGTGCCGAACTTGATTGCTGTTTTCATTTTATAGGAATGAGAAATCGGTCAGCACCGTCTTGTCGCCGAGCACAACGCCCGGACGAAGGTTCGCCGAGCGGCCGACGTAACAACCCTTCCCAATCAGACTGCCGGCGATTCGCGCGTCGGCATCGATGGTGTTGCCGGACCAGAGGACGGAGTCGACGATGTGAACACCGCTATCGATTTTGCAGTTCCTGCCGATGACGGAATTCTCGATACGAACACCTTCTCGGATCGTCACATCGGAACCGATGATCGACTTCGCATCGACCGCCGCGCCGGCAGCCAATGCCGACCGGTCCAGCGCGCTCTTCGCCACTCGGGCCGAAGAGAACTTTCCGGAAAGGATGTCATGATGCACTTCGAGGTACTTCTGTGGAGTGCCGATGTCGATCCAATACTTATCGAAAATGAACGAGAGCACCGGCTCTTTCTGTTCGAGCAGCGTCGGGAAGAGTCCACGCTCGAAGGAATAGGGCTCGCCTTTCGGCATGTATTTGAGAACCGACGGCTCCAGAACGTAGATGCCGGCGTTGATGGTGTTCGTCGTGATCTCGTCGGGGCCGGGCTTTTCGATAAAGCGTTGAATCCAGCCTTCCGGGCTGGTTTCAACCAGGCCGTAAGCTGACGGGTTCTCCACCGGCGTGAGGACGATCGTAGCGACCGCCTTTCTCTCGCGATGGTGCGCCACGACGGCAGCAAGGTCGATATCGGTCAGAACGTCGCCATTGAAGACGACAGCGGTCGAATTCAGGTGTTCTTCAGCGTTCTTGAATGCCCCGCCCGTTCCCAGCGGCGTCCCTTCTACGGCGTAACGAATCCAGACGCCGTAGTCGGATCCGTCTTTCAGGAGGTCTTCGATCTTCCTGGGCTGGTAGGAGAGGCTGAGAATGATCTCGTCGATTCCGGCGCTCCGCATGAGATCGATCTGATAAAGCAAGAACGGGGAGTTCGCCACGGGAACGACAGGCTTTGGCGTGTTGATCGTCAATGGCCGCAGGCGAGTGCCTTTCCCTCCGGCCAGAATGAGTCCCTTCATATTTGCGTTTCTATACTAGAATATGCCCCATGAATCTGCCCAACGGTCTGACCTTAAGCAGGATTTTTCTTGTCCCGCTGCTGGTCACCGTTTTGCTGACCAAGTATGATGTGCGGCTCGCCGCAGCGATCTTCCTGGCTGCTTCGATGACCGATCTATTGGACGGCTATTTGGCCCGAAAGCGTGGACAGGTTACGACTCTCGGAACGCTCCTCGATCCGGTCGCCGATAAGCTTCTCATATCTTCCGCCTTCATTTCTTTAGTCCAGTTGCAGGTCGTTCCTGCGTGGGTCGTCGTCATCATCGTGGGACGCGAGTTTGCCGTGACCGGCCTTCGCAGCATCGCGTCGGCGCAGGGATTCACGATCGACGCTTCCGATCTCGGCAAGCTGAAGATGGCTACGCAGGTTACCACGATTACTTTGCTGATCCTGGGAATGCCAATGCCCGGAGGCATTCCGCATCCGCTTATTCACATTCTGGGCCGAATCTCGCTGTGGCTGGTGGTCCTCTTTGCCCTGCTTTCGGCAGCCGACTACTTCCGGAAGTTCTGGACAAAGATCGACGACCGCTTCAAAGCCCGCGAGCGCCGGCGCTTGATTCTGCTCGAGAAGAGGCAGCGTCGCCATGTCGCAACCAGTGACATTCCAACTCACTGAAGCCGATCAGCAAATTCTCCTAAAAATCGCACGCAATGCCGTTCGGGTATATTTGGCGGGTCAGACACCGCATCTGCCCGAGATCGTTTCAGGACCGCTGCTGGAGCAGCGCGGCATCTTCGTCTCGGTCCATCAGGGAGTCGAACTCCGCGGCTGCATCGGAAATATCCACTCCGCCAGCCCTCTATACCGAAGCACGGCGGAATGCGCCGTGGCCGCGGCTGTCGGCGATCCTCGATTCATGCCTCTGATGGCGGCGGAACTGGAGGCCGTCGAATTCGAAATCTCGGTACTCTCTCCAATCGAACGTGTGCAGTCGATCGATCAGATTGAAATCGGCCGGCACGGTCTGGTGATCAGCAGGAAAGGCGCCCGGGGTCTGCTGCTGCCGCAGGTCGCGAAGATGTACGGCTGGAGTCGCGAACGATTTCTGCAGGAAACATGCAGGAAGGCGGGCCTGAAACCTGACGATTGGAGACAGGACACAACCATCGAATCATTCAGCGCGCTGGTTTTCAGCGAAAAGCAATTCCGACTCACCTTTCAATGATCCTCACGCTACTGACGATTCCTTATCCAAACATCGACCCGGTATTTCTCGAGATCCCCGTTCCGTTCCTGAATACCTCGATTCAGCTGCGATGGTACGGGCTCATGTATATGGTCGGGTTCATCCTCGGCTTCTTCGCGCTGCGAGGCCTCTCCAAACGCCGGAAGCTGAATCTGTCCACCGACGATCTCTACGACCTGCTGTTCTATCTCATCCTCGGCGTCATGGTCGGCGGTCGTCTCGGGTACGTCCTCTTTTACGACCTCGACAACTACCTGCAAAACCCGGCTTCGATCTTTGCGATCTGGCAGGGAGGGATGTCGTTTCACGGCGGTTTGATCGGAACGATTCTCGCGGCGTGGTACATCAGCCGGAAGAAGAAATGGGATTTCTGGGAAATCGCCGATCTCTGCTCCGCTGCGTTTCCAATCGGTATTGGACTTGTCCGAATCGGCAATTTCATCAATGGTGAGTTATGGGGCCGCAGGACAGACGTGGCGTGGGCGATGGTTTTCCCCGATGGCGGCCCGATGCCGAGGCATCCTTCACAGCTCTACGAGGCGCTGCTGGAGGGGTTGGTCCTGCTGATCATTCTCCTGTGGATGTACCGGAAGAATTTCTATCGAGGCACCGTCTTCTGGGCTTTCCTCGGTTTTTATGGACTCTTTCGATTCCTCGTCGAGTTCGTGCGCGAACCGGATATCCAGATCGGCTATCAGTTCGGCTTCTTCACGCGGGGTCAGCTGCTCACCCTCCCCATGCTCGCCATCGGGATGATATTCATGGTGCGGAATATCCGGAGGACCGGTTCCGAGCCTGTCCGTAGCAAGAAAAAAACACGAGCGCATTGAAGGCTGATGGATTTCAGAAGGCGAAACATCATTCGGATCGATCGTCTTCGCTCACGCCTGGAATCTCACATTCCGAGGTTTCTCAGCGGCGCTCTGACCGCGGAGATCCAGTCTCTGTTCGATCGCAGCCGCGACAAGCTGGAATTCATGAGGGCTATGGATGCGTTCCAGCCAAAGCTTTACGCCCATCTGTTCGCTCGATATCGTGACGAGCCGTTCTGCCAGCTATTCGCCCTGAAACTGTGCAACCTGGCCATCGCGCGATATCACTTCGCGAACCGGCACTCCGTCCTGATGTCGAAGCCGTTTCAATTGACCGTGGATCCGGCAAACGCCTGCCAGCTTGCATGTCCCGCATGCGTGCACACATCGAACGAGAGTTATGCATCGCATTTCGACTGGCCGGCTTCCATGCTGCCACTCGACACCTACGATCGATTTCTGCAGCAGACGGGACCGTTCGCATTCTGCGCCTCGATATACAACTACGGCGAGCCGCTGCTTCACAAGCGTTTTGCGGATTTCGTGAGGTCGTCGAAAAGGTATCTCCTGTTCACCACAACCTCGACCAACCTTTCGATGCCTTTGAACGACATCGACGGGATCGTCGAGTCCGGGCTGGATCGAATGATTCTTTCAATCGACGGCACGACACAGGACGCCTACGAACGATACAGGCGCAGAGGCAATCTTGAACTCGTATTCGAAAACGTCCGGCGCCTTGTGGCTTCAAAGCGAAAGATGCGTTCGCCGACGCCATTTCTCGTCTGGCAATTTCTGACATTCGAACACAACGCGCATCAAACCAACGACGCGATGCGCATGGCGTCCGAGCTGGGCGTTGATGAGCTGCTTATCCAGACTCCATTCGAGGTCGTCATCGACGATCCTGAAATCCACGCGGTGTCCGTGCCTCAACGCGGAAACTACCGGTTCTCGAAATGGACCGGCGACTGGTGCTCGGAAGCGCGCCGAAAAACAGCGCAGGACATCGCCCAGAGCGTCAGCGCTCTGTTCAACTGTTCGTGGGAAGAACGTTTCCATTCCACGAGCGGTTCGAGCGAAGCAAACAGGCCGGACAGTTCGACATGTGACTGGCTCTACCACAACATCACGATCGATGGGGCCGCGCGAATCATGCCGTGTTGCATGGCGCCGGATAAGAGCGACAAGCACCTTGTGTTTGACCGGCTGTCACAACCGTCTGCCGAACACGCGGATCTGGTGAATTCGCCGATGGCGAAACTTGCTCGTTTGTCATTCGCTGACCGCGGCCAGTACGAAACGGCGGCGCGCCAATTGCCTTCTGAATCTCTTCCATATTGCGCCGGCTGCAGCGAGAAACCGATGCCATATGGTCTGGCAAACATTGCCGGCGACATTCGAGCGCTTGACGAGAAGCGCGTGCTGCCTCGCGCATTAACATGGAGTCTTACGAATTGGTGACGGCTCCGGACGCCGAAAAAGGCCGACAGTCATTGCAATCCTGAAGGCCTCTGCTAAAATCGCCGCCCATGCGCCGCACAATCTTTGCCCTTTTTCTCGTCGTTCCGGTTCTTTTGGGTCAGACGTCGGAACGGCTCGTCCGCTTTTCAACCCCGATCGCTGCGTTGACGGAGCCCAGCGGGAGTGCGCCTGAAACGATCGCATTCCGCTATCTGAGCTCTTCCGCGAAGCTCCAACCGGATGATCTCTCAAGTATCTATCTGGCGAAGGAGTACACGACGGAGCACAACGGAGTGAATCATCTGGTGTATCGCCAGCGCTTTTACGGCATCGACGTGCAGAACGGGGCGTGGGCGACCAACATCGGTCGCGACGGCGCAGTCCTCAGTGCCGGCGGCAAGTTGTATCCGTCGCCGCGCGCAGTTGACCTTGGAGCGCAGATTCCGGCTGAGACCGCTGTTGTGGCTGCAGTGCGGCAAGTGAATCCGCGGCTCGGTGCGAGATACAAACCGTCCGCAATTCCTGCCGGCCGAAGAAATGGCGTGCGCTTTGCGGCGGGCGATCTGGGCGCGGACATCGAAGGACGCCTTGTATGGTTTGCGCATCGGGACACGCTGCTGCTGGCCTGGCTGTTCAATGTCGTCGATGAAGACGGCGTCATGGCTTTTGACGTCGCCATCGAAGCCTCGACCGGCGCCGTGATCAGCAAAGCACCAACGACATTCTTTCAGGCCGCGCCTCGCGGACTGGTGTTCGATCAGGGCTACCCGCAACCGAATCCCACGCCGGGTGTGCGGCTCAATTCTGCGCCTCCGATTGTGGAGCGAACGCTCGTGCCGCTGTCAGGTGATCCCGTCGCTTCGCCGAAGGGATGGATCATCAATAATGAGACGGCCGGGTACAACACCGTCGTCGGACAAAATCTGCTTGGTCAACTCTTCCAGACGAATGCGTATCGCACAATGGCCTCCTTCGGCAGCTTCAATTTCCCTCTCCTGCTGGGAGTCGGCGCTCCGAACCCTGTCACTTTCAGTGACGCGGCGAACGTGAATCTTTTCTACTGGGTGAATCGCGCGCACGACCTCTTTTATGTAAACGGTTTCACGGAAGCCGCCGGGAACTTCCAGTCGGACAACTATGGCCGTGGCGGCGTCGGGGACGACGCTTTAATGGCCTTCAATCATTTTGCCGCTGCGGGGCAGGTGGGCCCGTCGCTGAACAACGCGTTCTACACGACTCGTTCGGTTCTTGATGGCGGCGCTTCGATGATTGCAATGTTCGTCTCGACGAGCGGGCCGGCTGGTTTCTTCGCGGATGGCGCGTATGCAGCCGACGTCATCGTTCATGAATACACACACGGCGTCAGTCTCCGCCTGCTTCCCGACGGTTACGGCAGCTTTCAAACGGCTGCCATGGGAGAAGCCTGGAGCGACTTCTTCGGGCTGGAATTCACTCTTCCACAGGGAGGACCGGTGGATGGCAGCTACCCCACCGGAGAGTACTTTTTCAATGCCTGGGGTACCGGCTTGCGAACACGGCCGTATAGCACAGATATGACCATCAACCCTCTGACGTTCGCCAACCTCGGACACGTCTTCTATTTCGGGGCTGAGGTTCATGCGGACGGAGAAATCTGGGTGCAGGCGCTGTGGGAGGCCAGGGCAAATCTGATCCGCCAGTTTGGCGAAAACGAAGGACGACGACGCATCCGGCAACTCGTCGTTGACGGATTGATGTTATGTCCGCCCTCGCCGACCATGGTGGACGCGCGGGACGCGATCCTGCTCGCCGATCAAGTGGACTTCGAAGGCGCCAGCCAGGCGCAACTCTGGAGCGCTTTTGCCAAACGCGGTCTCGGCGCGACGGCGCACGCCGATGGCGGCGACACGCTGCACGTGGTTTCGTCGTTCGAAGCGCCATCGTCCACCGGCAAACTCAAGTTCTATGAAGATACGTTTGTGTCCGGCGAACCGATTCGAATCATCCTCAACGACACGAATTTGACCGAGCCGTCGGTGCGGATCCAGGTCAGCACGACAGGTGGCGACGTCGAAGACGTGATGCTCGAACGCACCGGAATGATTCATGTCGGACTCATCCCAACGGCGACAGCAGTCGTCGGACAGCAGAACGGTTTCGTCAGCATCCTCCCCGGCGACGTCCTTTCCGCTGCATATACAGACACGAATCCCCTGAGTCTGGTACAGGCAACGGCCGCTACCATGCAGCCATATACGCTTCTAACCAACCTCACACCGGCCAACGGACTCCCAACGTTTGCCAATGAAGTGCGGCTGACAAACGTCCGAGCTCCGGTCACGGTCCCCCTGCCGTTTGAGTTTCCATTTTTCGACAAGAAGTACAAGTCGATGGTCGTGTATCCGACGGGCGTCCTCATCTTTCAACCTTCTCTGAACACGGATCTCTTTGGGCCCGGATGCAATGACGTGACGGAACTCCGAAGTCTAACGGCAATCGCGCCGCTGTTCGTGAACCTGACTTTCGGCAACGCCCAACCGAATGAAGGTATTTTTATGGGCACGCCGTCTCCAAACGCCGTATCCATTCGCTGGACGGCCGAAACGCTTCCCGC
>Ga0137433_1000448_pt1 | contig 22126 bp, 21 predicted proteins | sample EasRivERMZT840_2_FD_102335 | JGI IMG/M metagenome (GOLD analysis project Ga0137433, IMG submission 102335) | Soil microbial communities from meander-bound floodplain in the East River, Colorado, USA - East River MetaG ERMZT840_2 | ecosystem: Environmental > Terrestrial > Soil > Floodplain ...
ACGCATCGACCGTGCCGGTCGAGGTCGGCGTCAGAAAGTTCGCGGCTCCCGCGATTGCGAAGCGATCCGAGAGCGGCACCTCCAGCGCGGCGCCGTAGACGAACACCCTGTCGGACCGCGGTTCTTCAGACACCGTGAGCACGACGTTGTCGTGGCCCGCGGCCATGCCGCCCCAAATCGCCGTCCGGCCGCCCGAAGGCCAGAAGTGCGCCCAATAGCCATTGAACTGACCGATCGGATCCAGGCGGACTGGGATGCCGGTGTCGGCGACTTCGGCGTCGGCGCCCATCAGGTCCACGGTGACCCACGCGCCCACCTCATGACGATCGTTCAGCGTCTTGCCGGCCTGCCCGCGCAGCTGTCCAAGCCAGAACGTGTCGTAGTAGTCGGCGTACTGCAGGTCGAAGCCGCCCGCCCACTTGAACCCGTTCGAGCGTCTCTGAAACACGCCTCCGGTCACGAACATCTGCGTGCGGCTGCTGACGTCCGTCACCTGATCGAGGACGTGGACCGCCGCGTCCGACAGGTTGAAGGCCACGCCGATCTGGCCGCCGATGTTGTTGCGGCGGCTGATCGGAATGCCGAGGTTCACGCCGAACCGGGCTCCCATGTTGGCGTTGATGCCCAGATCCTGCGGCTGCTTGGATCCTTCGAGCCCGATGAACACGTTCAGGTTGTCGGTGAGCTTCCCGGGCGCCTGAGCCGCGCCGCCCTTCGTCTGGGCGGCTGCCGGGGACGCGAGCGCGAGCAGCGCCGCGATTGCCGCGCCGCGAAGCCAGGACAGATGAGCACGATCGGCCATGAGACGGTCTCCTTTGGTTTGTGAAGTAAGAGGAATCACGCTGCTTGGATGTAGTCCTCGGACAGCGCCGGCACGAGCGTCGCAGCCGGGACTTCGATTTGATCGGCCACCAGACCGGCCTGCAGCACCTGCTTCAGCGCCACATAGCAATCCGCGTCCAGGCCGCCGCCGACTTCCCGGCCGATGATCTCGAGCACCTTCTCGACCGGCAGGCCCGGACGATACGGTCGCGACGCGCGAAGCGCGTCGCAGATGTCCGCGACGCAAATCACGCGCGCGGGCAGCGTCAGCATCGTGGCGCCGCGCCCGCGGTGATAGCCGTTGCCGTCGAGGCGCTCGTGGTGCGAGGCGGCCACGTCGGTCAGTTTGCTGAAGCAGGTGGCGTGCTGCAGGATCTCGGCCGTGTGCGCCGGATGCCGCTTGATAATCGCGAACTCCTCGTCGGTGAGGCGGCCGGGCTTGTCCAAAATAAGGTTAGATATGCCGAGCTTGCCTACGTCGTGCAGGAGCGCGGCACGCCGGAGCTCGCGGCGCTCGGCGCCCGAGAAGCCGAGCTCGCGCGCGATCGCCGTGGAGATGTCGGCAACGCCGGCCGAATGGCGGAACGTCCAGGGCGACTTGGCGTCGATCACCATCGCAAAGGCGTCGGCGATGACGTCCAGTCGATCTTCCGTGACGTTGAGCATCTTGTCGGGCGGCTCCACGGAGCGGAGCCGATGGATGTCGTGGCCGTCGCCGAGGCGATGCCAGAACGCGGCTTCTCCGCGCGTGGACAGGAGCGCGTTGACGAGATCCGGCTCGAACCACCGCCCGCGCCTGGCCGCCGCCATCTCGAACGCCTGGGGCACGCCGTAGGTGGACGCAAAGATCTCGACGGTCTGCGCCAGACCAAGGATGCGGGCGAGCTGCGGGATCTTCTCGCCCTTCAGCCCGTACGGCTGGCCTCGGCCGTTCCAGTGCTCGTCGAGCGCGCGAATCGCTGCGGAGGTGTCCGTGGACAGCCCGAGCACGCGCGCGATGTCGGCGCCGCGCTCGCAGCGCGTCAGCACTACGTCGCGGGCGCCCTTGGGGCCGCGCGACATCACCGCGAGGAACCGCCAGACCCGCGTCAGCCAGGACGCGCCGGGCGCCACGCTCGACGCCACCCAGCGGAACGACTCGAGCGCCTTGGGCCAGTCAACGGTCTTGAGGCTCGATTTCAACTGATGGTCGTCGGCGCCGAAGAGCGCGGCAAAACGCGCCGCGTTGCTGGAGCAGCCGAGGTCCTTCATGAGCAGCGCGTAGAACAGCGACGAATGGTGCTCGCGCGGCAGGCCGATCACCTCCGCCAGTCGCATGCCGATGAGGCACGTGCGGACCGAATGACCAGGCCGTGATCCTTCCGTCAAATCGAGGGCGTACGACAGCCCCGTCAGCACGTCCGACAGGCGGACGGTGGCCTCCCGCTCGGCGTCGAGGGCCGAGCCTGCGGCAGGCACCCACAGGGGCTGTCCTTCGTGTCGCATCGAATTGTCAGTACCGGCTATCGGTGCGGACTTTTCTGTGCACCAGCCACGGATTTCGTTATGGCTTGTACAGTTCTGTCGCTGAGGTCCTGGGTCCCAGGTCCTGCGCGATTTGGCGCGGAAGGTCGCAGGGCGATCGAGCTAGAGCTTCCCTTGATTGGCTCGTCCGACGAATCCCTCGAGCGTGAGAACCTCGACCTTGTCCGAGTTGACTAGGAATGGCTTCAGCCCGCCGCCCGTATAGAAGTTGCGGAGCGTCCAGCCTTCCCCGCCAAGAACCAGGTACGCCTTTTCGTACTGACCGTCCTCCAGCGCTTCCAGCAGGCAAATCACTTCGAACGGGACCTTCTGCTCGGCGGTGCCGGACACCTGCTGCCACTTCAACGAAATGAGGAGCTTGCGGCCGTCCTTCTCAGCGACGGCGTCCACCGTGTGTCGACCGATCCCCAGACGCTTGCCGAGCTGGACCTGCGTGGCGTAGGTATAGCCGCCCTGGTCAAGAGCGGGAAGGATCATTCGCTCCAACACGCCGCCCGTGCGGGTGCTGCCTGGACTCATACGCGCAGGTTGCGGATCGCCAGCACCTCGACCGCAGGGCTGCGGTCGCCGGTACAGCTGATCTTCCGTGGCGCTTCAAACGTCTCGAGCGCAAAGCCGAGACGCTTGTACTCTTTCAGGATCCGTGGCGTGGCCTGGTTCGAGAGGATCACCGGCCCGCGATGTTTCGACAACCACTCGGCCGTGGCGACCTGATCCTCCCAGGTGAATCCGTCCTTCGAGTACTTCGTGAAGTCGACGTCGTAGGGCGGATCCGCGTAGACGAAATCCGTCGGCTCGAGCGGGACGTCGCGGAAATGCGTGTTCGTGAAGGTCCACTCCGCGAAGACGGCCTTGAAGTCGGTGAAGTCGTACCGGTAGTTCAGGGGCGGGTGCTGGCCGAACGGCACGTTGAAGCCGCCGCTGCGATTGAAGCGACAGAGCCCGTTGTAGCCCGTCCGATTGAGGTAGTAGAAGAGGCCCGCCGCTTCGGCGGTATCCGACTCGCCCTTCGCCAGGAGCTCGTTGAACCGCTTGCGGGCGCGATAGTAGCCCTTCTCCGACTGGTCGAACTTCCCCGCAATGACCAATCCCGCCTTCAACCAGTTGTAGAAGTTGATGAGGTGCGGATTGATGTCGTTGAGCAGACATCTGTCCGGCAGCAGATTCAAGGTGACGGCGAGTCCGCCGGCAAACGGCTCGACGAGTCTCCGGTTTCCCGCCGCCTCCCAATAAGGCGCGATGTGCGGGACCTGCCAGCGCTTGCCACCAGCCCACTTGAGAGGCGGACGGACGGGCGCCGCGGCCACAGCTTCTTTTGTCACCACCGCGCCTTGCCTCATTGCGGAGTGCAATCTACCACGCCGGGTCTGTCAGGGCGGGTCACAGGACGCGTTGATCAACGCACGGTGAACGACTCGTGGCTCGAAGTCGCGCCGAGGCCCTGGGCTATGCCGCCACCGGGCAGATAGATGGTGTTCCCAATGACTGACGCCCAGATGCCGTGCTTGGGCGTCGGCATTGGTGGATGCTGCTCCCACGTGTTCGACACGGGGTCGTACGATTCGACTTCGTTGTGAAGCGCGGGGAGCTCGCCGCCGAAGACGTACAACCGGCCGTTCACGACGCCCACGCCGATGCCGGACCGGCCGGTTGGCATGGGCGCCCGGACCGTCCAGCTGTCGGCCGCTGGATCGTAGACCTCGAGCGCGACGTCCGAACCGGCGGGGCCTCGTCCTCCGACGACATAGAACCGGCCGCCGATCGCGCCGCCGGCGCAGTGGTTGCGGCCCACGTTCATCGGCGCGAGCACGGTCCAGGTGTTGGCGGTCGGGTCGTACACCTCGACTTCCCGCTGCGTTGGTCCCGTTCCGCCCGCGACGTAGATCCTGTTATTGATGACGGCCACTGCCGCCGTGTTCCCGTGCTCGAAGTTCATCGAGGCGACTTCCGACCACGAGTTGCCGGCCGGGCTGTACACGAAGGCGCGATTGGACACGCCGCCGAACGCGAAGAGCTGGCCGTTGGCGACGGCCGCCGCGCCGTGGTTGTTGACGATGGGGAGCGACGCGGCGGTGGACCAGGCGTTGGACGGGGTGTTGTAGACGAAGACGTCGTTGGTCGACTGGCCAGCGCCGTCAAACCCGCCGATGACGTAGATGAGCCCGTTGAGGACCGCGGTCGCAAGTTCCTGACGCGCAGCTGGCATGGACGCCAGCGTTTGCCATGACCCTCCGGTGCTAGGCGAGCCCGGCGAATCGCCGCAGCCGGCCGCCGCCACCGCAAGTGCGGCGCAGAGACAGCGCCTGACGTTCATTCGTCAAATCTACAGGTAAGGCCCGCCTTCGCCAAGGCTTCCGCGGACCGCCGCCGCCTGAATCGCGGGTCTATACTCGTTCAACTCGTTGGCCGGCACTAGCTTGGAGGACTTATGACGAAACGAACCCGCGTCGTGATGATTGGCGTGCTGTGGCCGTTGTCACTGGTGGTCGTCGGCACTTGGGCCCAGGCGCAGGGCACACAGCAAGCCGTTCTCTACACCGGTAACGACTTCGGCGTGCGCGTTTACACGCCGACGGGCACCGGAGAGCCCCAGGCCACGCTCGTGATCCGCGTCAACGGGCGATGGCAGGAAGTGGAGCTGAAGACAAAATGACGCCATCGCTTTCGAGTCACGAGCCGCCGCAACGAACCGCAGAGAGCCGCACGAAACCGCAGCCCTGCGAATTCGCCTTGTAGTTGATCCAGCCCTACTGCTTTCGTCCGACACCGTGTTTGATGGTCGCGCTGCGTTCAAGCGTCTGGGCGAGTTTAAGACTGTCGCCGTCGAGCGTGAGCGTGAACGTGACCCAGATCGGAGCGCCGTTTTCCCTCATCGGGCGTTGAGCGTGATGGCCGATGGAGGCGACGATCATGTTCCCGTCCGACAGGACGCCTGTGGCCTCGCTGGCAGGGGCGTTTGGGGCGGTTTGGAAGCTCGCCGTCAGGCGCCCATCCTTGTTCCCAATGCGGACGGTGAGGATATTGCCCTTCATCTCTTCTGGCGCCGTCATGGTGACCGTCCAGGTCCCGAGAAACGCGGCGGCCTGAGACGGCGGTGTGGACGCGGCTTGCGGCGTCGCCGCGACCACGCCGGTCGTCAAGAGGCCAACGATCACTACCAGGTGTGCAAACACTCGCATGGATTTTTTCTCCCCGAGGGCTTAGACACCGCTCGCGCCGGTCCCGTTCTGTCCGTGGCGTTGAGTGTCACCGGCTCACCCGAACTGAGACACTACCGGCTGCCGGCCGCATTCGCTGACGTTTGCGATGTGCGACCACTCGGGGCTGTGCCCGCGAACAGGATCAGAACGGGATCAGAACAGGCACAATCGGCGTTCCGAGCTGCGCCGCGACGGTCGCGGCGACTGCTGACGATTCGGGGAAGGATGGTGAGCCCGCTCGGAGTCGAACCGAGAACCAACAGATTAAGAGTCTGCTGCTCTGCCAATTGAGCTACGGGCCCACTACCGCCTCGCTGTCGCGAGGCGGAACTAACAACTTACAACGAACAACTCACAATGGCCAAACGCCGCGAACGAGCGCCAGCGAGTGAGCCTCGCGAACGGAGCGAGACTTGCCTAAGTGTCTTCCACCGGAGGCGAGTCTCGCGAGAGAGCGAGTCAGGGGTCCGGGGACGAAGTCCCCGGATCAAGAAAGGTTCGCGCCCGACAGGAATCGAACCTGTAACCTTTGGCTCCGGAGGCCAACGCTCTATCCAATTGAGCTACGGGCGCACAGTCGCTGGCGCTACGCGCCAGCGGAACTCAGAACTTAGAACTCACAACTCAGAACTGCCACGCTGAACACTCGGCCTCCACGACGCTGCCCTTGACACCAGCGCGCGAGCCGAAGCGAGCGCGCTCTCGCGAACGGAGCGGGGCGCAGGGGCCCCGCGAGTGAGCGAGTAGGGGGTCCGCGGGGCGAAGCCCCCGGGCCAAAACTTGGCGCGCCCGGAGGGACTTGAACCCCCGACCTACGGGTTCGAAGCCCGGCGCTCTATCCAACTGAGCTACGGGCGCGCAAGCTGACAAGGGTATCAAAGATCAGCCGGGCGACACGACCTCCGCGGCCGGCTTCTCCCGACGGAAGAACCGCACGCCGTCGCCAACCTTCAGCGAACCCGCGAAAATCGTGCTCAGGGGCACGCCGGCCACCTTCCGGCGTCCGAGCGCGTCCAGACCTGCCGACGCGACGCAGCCGCACTGCGTGCAATCCGGGTCGCCCCCGAACTGGCACGGCGTGATGGCCCGCTTCAGATCCGACGACACGCACGCCGTCGTCTTCGCGAAGATGCACTCGGTCGGATCCTGCGGCGGATGCAGGTAGCCGTCCAGGATCTCGGGCCGCATGTCCTCGAGCTTCGGGTGACGGTCGTACAACTTGCGGATCTCGGCGACGACGCGCGCGCGATCCTCCGGCCGCAGCATCTCCGGCGACTGCTCGCCCTTCTGCGGGGTGTACAGGCTGAACCAAATGCGCTTGACGTCAGGTGAACTGGCCCAGAAGTCGGTGAACTCGCTGACGTAGCCCGCCCGCGTCTGCTGCCGCGTAATCGTGCAGTGCACGGTGATGTGCTGGCCCTTGATGTGCTTGAGAATGCGGTCGTACGTCGCGGGCGCGCGCCGGACGTCATGCTCCGGCTGGAGGCCATCGATCGACACGCAGACCTGAAGCTTCGGCATGTTCGCCCACGCCTCCGGAATCGGGCGCACGGCACTCGTGACCACCTGCGTGTAGACGCCCATGCCCGTCAGCTGCGGCAGGAGCACCTCCAGCTCGCGAAAGCGCACGAGCGGCTCGCCGCCGACGATGGACAGATGCACGGGCTTGCGCTGGCGCACCAGCGCGAGCACGCCGTCGATGAGCTGCTGGCCTTTGAAGTCGGCCAGCTCGCGGAGCACGACGTCGCCGCCCAGATGCTCGGCGCCGTACGCGTAGCAACCCGGACACTTCAGCGGGCACTCGCGCGTGATTTCAATAGAGAGGTTGGGGTGATAACCCGACAGGATGAGACCCCACGCTTTGATGACATGCGACTTATTCATGAGCCCCTACAGCTTATCTGGTTCAGCGTCGGGGAGATATAAGGGGTTCCGCGCAAAGCACAGATCCTCGACGATCCGGCCGCCGATCACGTGTTCCTGGATGATCCGCTCGGCGTTCTCCGGGGTGACATCGCGGTACCACGCGCCTTCGGGATAGACGACCGAAATCGGCCCGCCGATGCAGATGCGCAGGCAATTGCACTTCGTGCGGTACGCCGGCCCGCTCGGACCGGTGATGTTGAGGTCCTTCATCCGCCGCTTGACGTAGTCCCACGTCGCCGCGCCCTGCTCTGCCGTCGCGCAGTCGGGACCGGCGCACACGAACATGTGGCGGACGATGCGTCCGATGCCGAACTGGGCGGCGGACGCCTCGGGCGAGGTCCGGTCCTTAGCCATCCGTCACCGTCGGCAGTCCGGCGCGGCGCCATTCGGCGATCCCGCCCGTGAGGTTCGCCACGCGCTCGACGCCGCGCGCGCGCAGCAGGCTCGCGCCGATCGATGAGCGCGACCCGGCCGCGCACTGCACGACAATGGGCCGCGTGCGCGGGATCGAGTCGAGCGCGTCGGTGAGATGCCCGAGCGGGATGTGGCGCGCGCCCGCGATGTGGCCGCCCACCCATTCGTTGTCGTTGCGGACATCGAGGAGCGTGACGGCGTCATGCGACAGCGACGCGCTGAGATCCGCGGGCGTAATCTGCGGGACTGATCCCAGATGTCCGCCAGCCGCCGCCCATTCGTCGATCACGCTCGCGTCGAACCAGCCCGCCACGCGATCGAGGCCGATCATCGCCAGGTCGCGAACCGCGCGGTCCACTGCGGCGGCGCCGCCATCGGGCGCGATCACGTAGAAGTCGGCGCCGTACGGCACCAGCCACCCCGCCCAGTTCGTGAAGCTCGCATCGAGCGGGATGCTGATCGTGCCAGGCACGTGCGCGACGGCGTACTCCGTCGTCCGGCGGAGATCGACAACCACGGCCCGCGCCGACAGCGCCCGGTCGAGCGCCCCGCGATCGAGCCGGGCTGGCGAGCGGAACCCGCCGAGAATCGCGGGGCCTTCGCGGTTGAGCTGCTTCATCTTCGCGAAGTACTTCGGCGGATCCGGCTGCCCCGCCAGCACGCTCGCAACGAACTCGTCCTCCCCCTGAACCTGAAACGCCCAGTTGAACCGGCGCTCGTACCCGAGCGTGCTTTGCGGAATGGCGCTGATGCCCTTCCCGCAGGCCGATCCCGCGCCGTGCCCGGGCCAGATCTGCAACCAGTCGGGCCGATCGGCGAACCGGCGCAGGCTCTGGAACAACACCCGCGCGCCCGCTTCCATCGTCCCCTTGATGTTGGCGGCGCGCTCCAGCAGGTCCGGCCGTCCCACGTCGCCCACGAAGATGAAGTCGCCGGTCACCGCGGCGATCGGCTCGGTCGCGACCGCGCCGTCGGTGACAAGGAAAGTCAGGTGCTCGGGCGTATGGCCGGGCGTGTGCAGGACGTCTATCCGAACGTTGCCGACGGCAATCCGATCGCCCTCGTGCAGCACCGTCGCACCGTCCGCCGACGCAAACGCGTACTGCCAGTCGGCGCCGCCCTCACCGGACAGATACAGCTTCGCGCCCGTGGCTTTCGCCAGCTCGCGGCTGCCTGACAGGTAGTCGGCGTGGATATGCGTCTCGGTGACGTGCTTGATGCGCAAACCTTCGGCCGAGGCCGCCTCCACATACTGCGCCGCATCGCGATTGGGATCGATGACGATGGCCTCGCGGCAGGCCGAACAGCCGATGAGATAGCTCGCTTGCGCCAGCCCCGGCTCGAAAAAGCGCTTCACAAACATAAGGGGTCGTACCTCGATCTGTGGAAAACTCGAGGGACTTCAATATAACGTGTCCCCCGAGTTTTCCACAGATCGAGGTACGACCCCTTGCCCCGCTACAAGCTCACCCTCGAATACGCAGGCACGCGCTACAGCGGCTGGCAGATCCAGACCAACGCGCGCACCGTCCAGGGCGAGCTGCACCGGGCGATCCGGGACGTTCTGCGGACGGATCGGTTCGAGACGTACGGCTCGGGCCGGACGGATGCCGGGGTGCACGCGCTCGGCCAGGTCGCGCACCTGGACGCCCCGAGCCTGCCGCCGCCGCAGTCTCTGGTCGCCCGCACGAACGACGGGCTCCCGGTCGACATCAATCTTCTGGCCGCGGAACAGATGACACCACGGTTTCACGCGCGGCACTCGGCGGTCGCGCGCAGCTACCTCTACCAGATCTCGCGCCGGCGGACGGCGTTCGGCAAGCCATTCGTCTGGTGGATCAAGGACGACCTCGACGTCTCGCGGATGCGCGAAGCGGCCGCGACGTTCCTCGGTCTCAAGGACTTCCGCGAGTTCACGGACGACGATCCGGAAGAAAAATCGACGAAGGTCAAAGTCGATGCCGTCACGGTGGTGGAGGACGGCGCCTTGATCCTCATCCGGGTCGTCGGGTCGCACTTTCTCTGGAAGATGGTCCGCCGGCTCACCGGCGTCCTGGCGGAAGTCGGCCGCGGCGAAATCGCGCCTGGTGACGTCGCCGCGCTCCTCGTGCGCCGGTCGGATCTCCCGGCGAAGCTCACGGCGCCGGCGTCGGGTCTGTTTCTCGAAAGAGTGCTGTATGACGAAGACGAAGCGTTGCCGCCGCTGAAGCCCGCAGTCGTTATCAGTGAATGAGCTTGGACGCGAGGCGCGCGAACGGGTCCGGCGCGGGGTCGCGCGGCGGGCCATCTTCGGCGCGGACGCGATTCGGGCAGCCTTCACATTCGGGGCCGGGGCCGGAGGGCCGCAGCGTCCGGTACGGATGCTCGCAGACCCAGACGGTCGTTTTCTTCGTGCGGCCGGCGCGCGAGGGCCCGTCGATCTGGCTCCAGTGACAGTGCCAGGGGAAGTCGAGCGGGAGCGCCTTGGGCATCGCGCGACGACTGAACGCAAGCCTCATGCCGAACCGGGCGGCAGCACAGGGGCCGGAAACACGCGCGCCGCGTGAAGATCCGTGAAGCCTCACGCGGCGCGTTTGTCCGGACGGCTCCGGATTGGTAAGCGCTAGAACCGCAGGAGCAGGCGCCCGAAGAACGTGTTGGCCGTGTACGGCCGGTAGTTGTAGCCGAGGATCATGGCCTGGCTCAGGACCTCCTGCGACGTCGCCTCCGCGTCGAGGGCCCAGTCCGTCACACGGTAGCGTTCGTACCAGTACGACCCGCCGAGGCCAATCCGCGGGCTCAGCCAGTACGTGAGGTCGGTCGTGAACCGGTCGAAGTCGTTGGTCACGAGCGGCAGCTTGCAGTTCTCCGGCACGTTGCAGTTGGTCAGCGTGGTCGGCGGCGCTTCATCCGGTAGCGTCCGGTCAGTCACCGGCCCGGTGATGTAGTTGTAGGCCGCCTCGGCGCGATTCATGTCGTAGGTGAAGTGCAGGTCCATGCGCGAGCGGATGTTCAGCACCTCGCCAAACACGATCACCGAGTGCGCCCGGTCCGTGCCGTCGCTCGCCCAGTTCCGCGTGGCGTCCGAGACCTGCACGGTCGTCGGTCCCTGACTGAGCTGGAGGTACTGCTCGTACGTAATCGTCGGCGACGGCGGATTGGCCTGCCGCGATCGCGACAGCGCGTTGTAGTGCTCGTAGGAATACGACGCGCCGATCGAGACGTTCTCCCGCGGCGTCATGTCCGAGCCGATCGTGAAGATCCGGTTCGTGTTGTCGCGCAGGCCGAAGTCGCTCTCGGTGTAGTCGTCCTTGCCGAACGCCACCGACGCGTAGAGAGACGTGTCGTCTCTCAGCATGGTGCTGCCGAGGACCGTCACGCGGTTCCGATTGCGCGGAGCGATGTCAAAGTGGCGGATGCCGGGATGCTCGCCGATGCCGAAGAGCGCCTGCTGCGCTTCCTCGGTCGCGGCGCCGCTGCGGTCCGCGTGCTCGTACTTCGTGCGCAGCGTGAACCAGCGGTTGCCCACCACATCAAACGTCAGCCGGAGGATGTGGTCCGTCGTCTCCTCGATGAGCCGGTGGCTCCGCTCCTCGTCGAGCATGGTGTAGCCGATGCCCGCCACCATCCTCGCCTTCGGCGTCAGCCGGAAGTCCAGGTCGAGCGTGTTGCGGGTCACCCCGAACGGTTCCGTGTGGATGGGGTTGGTCGTGTACGGGACGCCGACGCCGCCGAGCGTGCTCATGCTCGCGATGCCGGGCGCGTTGTCGTACGACACGCGCTGCGTCAGCGCAAACGGCGCCGTCTTGTTGTCGTAGTCGTAGGTCCGGTACCGCGCGCTGAAGTCCGCCCAGCTGTTCGGTCTGGACACGAAGCTCAGGTTCGTCGAGAGCGTCCGCGCCTCGCCGTCCACCGTCGTCCGGTCGAGCGGCGTGAGGACGGCCTGATTCAGCGGGTTCACGGTGTTCAGCATGATCGGATCGCCCGCGTCCTTGAGCGACCCGCTCGAGAGATAGAAACTGACCCGCGTCCGGGGGGCCAGCTGGTACGACGCCAGTCCGTTCAGCGTGAAGAAGCTGTTGCTCTGCGGCAACGACAGCCGGCCCGTGGCGGGCGATCCTGAACAGAGGCCCGAGACGCCGGGCGCGGGCGTGCAGCTCGACGGGTTCGAGTCGTACGTCCGGAAGGGATTGTCGAACGTCGCGGTGAGGTTCTCGTTGGTGAACCAGGAGCCCTGGTAGCCGCCGCGCAGCAGCAGCCGATCGTGCGTCCACTCCGCGGAGGTATCGAAGTCGTTCGTCACGTGCGCGATCGGCGCCGGGAACTCGACGAGGCTGCTGTGGCCGTACGAGCCGCCGTACGGAATCACGCCCTGGCGGTTCGTGTACTGGTAGAGCGCTTTAATCGACAGCTCCGGGCTGGCGATGTAGTCCACGCCCGTCTGCGCCGTGTTGCGGCGGCCGGACGTCTCGAACGTCCGCGCGTTCGCGTCGAAGAGCGCGGGCACGACGGCCGTGTTCGGACTCGCGCCCGGATTGGCCTGCACCTGCGAGCGAATCGCGGGATCGATCGTGAACACGTTCGGTTCGGTCGTGAAGTCCTCGCGGAACAGCGTCTGCGTCGTGTTCGACATCAGCATCGGCACCTGGTCCCACAGGAACCAGGTCTTGACCCGGCCGGGCCGATCCGCGCGGGCGACGTATTTCTGGTCCTTGTAGAGCGTGTGGTCGCCCTTCAGGGAGAACAGCCAGTCCTTCCTCTGCCCGTCCCAGCGGATGGCCTCGAGGAACAGGCCGTTGCCGAGGTCCCGATAGCGCTCGTAGCGGGCGCTGTCGCCGTCGAGGCTCGTGCCGCGCGCGCCGACGTCGAGGATGTTCGTCCCGGTGGGCACGGTCCAGCCGATCGTCTGTCCCGACGCGGTCGCCGGGATCAGCGCCAGGGTCACCGTTACTGCGGAGAGCAATCTCAGCGTTGTCATGATGCCCTCCTAACGGATGAACCGCTGACCGCTCGGGTGGTTGGACCCGTGGATCGCGGAATGACAACTGACGCAGGACCGCGCGTAGACGCGGACGCTCGGCGCCGAGGCCGACCCAATCGCCTGCGCGTCGTAGATCGTGCTCGGATGGCGCGTGCCGACGTGACAGCGCTGGCAGAGCAAGGGCGGCTTCGACACGAGCATGCGTTCGTTCGACGACCCGTGCGGATCGTGGCAGGTCACGCAGCCATCACGGCTGGGCGCGTGCTCCCAGAGATAGGGCCCGCGTTTCTCCGCATGACAGGACGTGCACAGCTCGGCGATCGAGTCGCCCTTGCGGAGCAGCCGCACGTTCGTCGTGCCGTGGACGTTGTGGCAGCTCGAGCACTCCATCTTCTGCTCGCGCACCGGCATGTGGCCCGACCGGTCGAGCTTCGAGATCTTGTCGCGATGGCACGTGGCGCACAGCTCGCGCTGGGTGACTTCCTTCAGCTGCTTGTCTTCGGACTTGGGGCTGTGGACGCTGTGGCAGGTCGAGCACGCGAGCCCGCGCGTCTCATGCTGGCTGCCCGCCCACAGCACGTGGTTCTGCCGGCTGTGGCAGGCGGTGCACGTCTCGTTGATGACGCTCGCCTGCCCGGTGGACTTGAGGTTGCGGGTCTTGTGCGTCCCGGGATCCTCGGCGTGCTTGGCGCCCGGTCCGTGGCAGCTCTCGCAGCCGAGCTTCGCCGCCGGCGAGCGCGGGTCCGCCTTCATCGCGTGGGGCGACTTCTCAAACTGACCCTTCATCTTGTCGTCGTGACAGGTGACGCAGGTGTCCTGGCCGACGTAGCCGGCCGCGGCCTGGGGCGCTGGCTTGGCCGCGGGCGCCGCCTGAGCAGAAGTCTGCACCGCTGGGGAGTTTTCCGCACGCGGTCCGACAACGGGGGGACCGCCTGGAGGCCCGCTCGCCCGCGCGCCCGCGAGCGCGGCTACCCACACAATGACCGCGCAAACCAGCCAGGCTCCAGGGCCGAGCGCTCGGATTCGACGACTCATGATCGTCCTCCCCCGACCGCCCGTTCCGGTCGGGATGTTTCTTGAAGAGCAAGGAGTGTACCGCGCTGAGGTCCGACTGAGCGCGTAATTCCGCGACCGGGCACTATGGTGCGATCGATCGACCAGAGGCTAGGCGATGAGCCGCCGGATCGCTGACAATCACCCGACTATGCTGACCGCTTCGGGTCCCATCGTCTGCGGCGTCGATTTCTCCGAGGCCTCGCGGCATGCGCTCGAGTTCGCGTCCGCGTTCGCCGCCCGGCTCGGTCAGTCCATTGTCGTCGTCTCGGCGATCGATCCGTTGATTGCCGAAGCCGCCTCCGCGACCCTGGGCCCCGCGTTTGTCGAGCGGGTCAGGACCGATCTAGAGGGCTTCGTCCACGAATCCATCGGGGATCGGGGCGGCGTGTCCCTGCTGACGCCGGCGGGACCCGCCGCGAAGGAACTGCTTCACGCGGCCGCGGTCACACGGGCCGGCGCGATCGCCATCGGCACGGAAGGCCTGGGACGCGCGCGGCGTGTCGTGTTCGGATCGACGACGCTGCGGGTGATGCGGGGCGCGGATCGGCCCGTCCTGGCGGTGCCGCCCGCGAACGAGGGTGCTCCGGATGCCGGAGACATTCAGCAGATCCTCTGCGGCGTCGATTTCAGCGATCCGTCACGGGCGGCGGCGCGCGAAGCCGTGGAACTTGGCCGGTATTTGAACGTCCCCATCACCTTGCTGCACGCGGTTGGCCGGATCACGATGCCGTCGGCCTGGGACGTGATGCTGGCGCCGACCGACGCCGAGCGCGAGGCGCGGGCGACCGCCAATATCCACGCCCTTGCGGCTTCGTTCGGCCCGCCCGAGCCACGGACGGTGGCCGCGATCGCGGAGGCCGGAGAGCTCATGGCTCGGGAGGCCAGCCCCGGCACGCTCGTGGCGCTCGGGCTTGGCGATCTCTCCGGTCATCGCCCCGGCAGCACCGCGATGCGCATCATGGCGGATACACATCTGCCAGTGCTGGCCGTGCCACGGGATTTGTGATTTGAGATCTGTGATGTGTGAATTCGCAAATCACACATCACCGTTCACAAATTGGTCAGCGGATCTTGTGACAGAGCTCGCAGTCCTGCCCGATGGTCTTGCCGTCCTTCGTCTTGTGGCTGTCGTCGTGGCAGCGGAAGCAACCCGGGAAGTCCATGTGGCCGATGTTGTTGGCGTACGCGCCCCAGGCGATGTTCATGCGCGGAAAGATGTTGCGGCCGTAGGCGCGCTGCGCGGCTGAAATCGCGCGATCCACTTCCGGGCGCCGGGTCGTGTACACGTCCGGATACTTCGTGCGGTAGAACTCGGCGAGGCGCTGCGAGATGGCGGAGAGCGCCGCCTCCTGCGAGTCGTACTTCTCCTTCACCGCGGCCACGGCTTCCCGCCGCACGAACGGCAGCGTGCGCGGCATCTCGCCGGTCGCGAGCCGCCGGTCCACCGCCTTTTCAGGCGTCGGATCGAACGTGTGGCTCGGACGATTGTGGCAGTCCATGCACTCCATCGTCCGGCGCTCGCCTTTGGCCAGATCCTCCGGCTTCACGCCGTCCACCTGGTACTCGCGGACGTTGCCCTGACGATCCGTGACGCGCACCCAGGGGATTTCCTGGCGCTTGGCGTCGGTCGCGATGTACTCGACGCGGTTGGCGATGTTCATGTGCCAGTGGATGCCGGTCGCGATCCCGAGCCGCTCGCTGCCGCCGCCCACCTTGATGTCCATCGTCGTCGCCGTTTCCGTGTTCGTCTCGTCCTCGGCGAACTCGCGCATCACCTTGACCTTTTCGCCGTGGAACTTCTCCGGCCAGTGGCAGCGCTCGCACGTCTCGCTCGCCGACACGAGGCCGCGCGCGGGCGTGGGAATGGGCCGGGAGTAATTGCCGAGCGCGACGGCGACCAGCTGGCGCGTGCCGCTCATCTTCGCCTCGACGAACCCCTGGGCGCCCGGCCCGACGTGACACTTCACGCACGCGATGCTGGAATGCGGCGCGTCCTTGTGCGCCGTGAATTCCGGCTGCATGACCTCATGGCAGACCTGCCCGCAGAAGCTGACCGACTCCATGTACTCGACGCCCGAGTACGCGGCGAGGGAGATGATGACGATGTTCACGAGCGTGGCGGCGAAGACGAAGAACGTCCAGCGGCGCTGCCGCGGGTCGTTCAGGTCGAGGCGCGGCCACCTGGCGGGGGCCGCGCCGGCGCCTTTGCGGCGCTGCAGCCATCCGCCGATGGGAATGAGGACCAACCCGGCGACGAAGATGGCCGGGAACAGGAAGAAGAAGAGCAGGCCCGCATACGGCCCGAAGTGATAGCCGAGCAGGTCGATGACAAAGAACGTCAGGAACAGCAGCGCGCCGACCGTCGCCAGCGCGACGCCGGCGACGGACACGGGATGACGCGGCACGTGCTTCGCCTTACTTTTTCTTCAGCGTCTGCATCCAGGCGACGAGTGCGTCCTTGTCGGCCTGCGACAGTGACTTGTAGGATTTCATCGGCGGCTTCCGCGTCGCCTTGATCTTCGCGGACATCGCGGCCGGATCGTCCAGCCACTGATGCAATTCAGCGGCGGTGAACTTCAAGCCGACGCCGTCGAGCGGGCCCTTGGCGTTGCCTTTGCCCTCGATGGCATGACACACGCTGCACTTCTGCGAAGCATAGAGGGCGGCGCCCTTGGCCACTGCGTCCTGCGCGGACGCGAGTTGAGGCCACGCGAGCATCGTACCGAACACGAGTGCGACTGAAAGCATTCGAACTCTCACGGCCGTACCTCCTTCTCGCCGAGCCACCACCGGCGGCGCACGCGCTGGAGGCCAAAGCCGCCGACCGCGTGCGTCTCAAGGTGACGCATGGCCTCGTCAATATCGTCTGTAACCTTCAGAAGGTCAAGATCATGCGCGCTGATGGCGCCCCGGAGCGTCATCTCGCGGAGCAGCGTCACGAAGGGCTGCCAGTAGGCGGTGCCGATGAGCACCACGGGAAAGTCGTCGATCTTGCGGGTCTGGATGAGCGTCAGCGCCTCGGTGAGCTCGTCGAGCGTGCCCAGGCCGCCCGGCAGCGCGACGAAGCCGTAGGAGTACTTGAAGAGCAGCACCTTGCGCACGAAGAAGTAGTGGCAGGTGATCCAGCGATCGAGGTACGGGTTCGGATCCTGTTCGAACGGAAGCTCGATGTTGCACCCGACCGACATACCGCCCGCCTCTTTGGCGCCGCGGTTGGCGGCTTCCATCAGGCCTGGCCCGCCGCCGGTCATGACGGCAAAGCCGAGCTGCGTCACCCGTTTCCCGACCTCGCGGGCGATCCCGTAGTACGGATGCGACTCCTTGAAGCGCGCCGACCCGAACACGGTGATGCACGGGCCGACGAAGTGGAGTGCGCGGAAGCCGCGGACGAAATCGCGCGCCGCGCGCCACAGGAGCGCGAACTCCTTGAGTCGCGAGTGCGGTCCTTCGAGCAGGACACGATCGTCCTTGCCCGTCCCTTCGGCGGGAGGCTGCGCCGGAGGCGGCGGCTCGACCGCGACCGAGTACTCGACCGATCCCGTCGGGACGGGGTCCGGTGGCGGAGCGGTCTCGGTCATGGCGACAACACACTCACGCGCCACGCGGCGCCGTCGCGTTCAAAGACTTCACGGTCGTGGAGACGATTCGGACGTCCGGTCCAGAACTCCATTCGCTCCGGCACCAGACGGAAGCCGGACCAGAACGGGGGCCGCGGCACCGGTCCACCCGCGAACTGCCGGGTGCATTCGGCCACGCGCGTCTCGAGCGCCTCGCGAGAGGTCAGGACGCTGCTCTGCCGTGACGCCCACCCGCCGATCTGACTCTCGCGCGGACGCGTCGCCCAGTACGCGTCCGCCTCGGCATCGGGCACGCGCTCGGTCGGGCCCTCGATGCGCACCTGGCGGCCGAGGCCCGGCCAGAACACGCAGAGCGAGGCGGCCGGACGCGCGGCGAGATCGCGCGCCTTCGGGCTGGTCAGATTGGTGAAGAACGCAAAGCCTCGCGGGTCCGCGTACTGGATCAGGACCATGCGGCCCGATGGACGCCCTGACGCGTCCACCGTCGTAAGACAGGCGGCCTTGGGTTCCACCTCGGAACCCGCGGCCGCCTGTGAATACCACTCTTGATAACGCGCGATCGGATCGGTCACGTCCTACTGCTTCGTCACTCCAGCCCGCTATTTCTTTCGCTTGATCAGGCCCTTGTCGGCCAGCTCGCCGAGCTTGGCTGCGAGATCGTCGCCCGCGGTAGCCGGCGCGACCTTCTTCTCGATATAGAGAATCTTGCCGTCGCCCCCGATGTAGAAGGTCCAGCGTCGCGCCAGACCCGATGGACCGAGGACGCCATACGCGTTCGCGACCGTTTTCTCCGGATCCGCCAGGATCGGGAAGTCCGCTTCGTGCTCCTTCGCGAACTTCGTGTTCAACTCCAGGTCGTCGACGCTCACCATGAAATACGCGACGTCGAACTTCCGAATCGCCTCGCCGCTCGCACGGAGCGACTTGCATTCGGCCGTTCAACCACCAGTAAAGGCCTTCGGGAACCAGGCGAGCACGACGGCGCGACCCTTGTAGTCGGCGAGCTTGTGGGTCTTGCCGTCACTTCCCGGCAGAGAGAAATCGGGCGCTTTGTCGCCGTCTTTCAGTTCCACCTGGGTGTGCAGCCCGGCTGCCGCGGCCGCGAGGGACATCATCGCGGAAAGAAGCAGCTTCAACATCGGGGCCATCTCCTGCCGGACATTCTATCCCGCCCGGCGCCCCCTATAATCCGGCGGGAGTGGCCAACTTCTCCAGCCGGATTGCGGTGATGGCGGCGGCGTCACCCGACCTGGTCGCGATTGACGTCCTCGGGGCGGGCGACGCGGTCCGGCAGACCACGTACCGGGAGCTGGACGCGCTGGCGGGCCGCATCGCGGCGTGGCTGCAGGGCGCCGGCGTGTCGCGCGGCGATCGCGCAGCCATTCTCGCGGACAACGACGCCGTCTGGGTGGCCGCGTACCTCGGAATCCTGCGCCTGGGCGCCGTGGCCGTTCCGCTCGACACGGGCTACAAGGCGCCACAGGTGCGCACGGTGCTGGACGACTCCGGCGCGCGCGTGCTCTTCACCACGGAGCGATACCTCGATACCGCCCGCAAGGCCGCCGACGGGGCGGGGTCCAGGCCGGCGACCACGCTCGTGCTGTTGTCCGGCCAGTCGCCCGGCATCGTAGACGTCCCCAGCCTTCCGGTGAATGAGTCCGTCCCGCCCATCGTCGATCTCGACGCCAGCGCCCCGGCGGTCATCTTGTACACGTCCGGCACGACCGCGGATCCGAAAGGCGTCGTCCTGACGCACGCGAACCTGGATGCCGAGCGTGAGTCGGCGCTCGCGATTGTGCCCGTGGGCCCGCCGGACGCGATCCTCGGCGTGCTGCCGCTCTTCCATGCGCTCGCGCAGATGGCGAATCTCCTGCTGCCGCTGTCGGTTGGCGCGCGCGTCGTCTTTCTCGAGACCGTAAGCAGCTCGTCGCTGCTGTCCGCGCTCGCCTCGCGCGGGATCACCGTGTTCGCCTGCGTGCCGCAGTTCTTCTATCTCATTCACCAGCGCGTGATCGCGGAGACCGCCAAGAAGGGCCGGCTCGTGCGGGGCCTCGTGCGATCCGTCATCTCCGCGAACGGGTGGCTGCGCGATCGGCTCGGGTGGAATCCGGGGCGTCTCTTTTTCGGGAGCCTGCACCGGCGCGTCGGGCCGAAGATGCGCGTGCTGATTACCGGCGGCTCGAAGTTCGACGCCGTCATCGGCCGCGATCTCTACGGCATGGGCTTCACGATCCTGAATGCCTACGGCCTGACGGAGACATCAGGCGGCGCGACGATGCAGCGCCCCGGCGATCGGTTCACGACGTCAGTGGGCCAACCCTTCGGCGGCGTGGAGGTGAAGATTGGGGAAACGACCTCGGGGGTCGTTTCCAAAAATGCCGGGGAAACGACCCCCGAGGTCATTTCCGACGGCGAGATCCTCATCCGCGGCCCCATCATCATGCAGGGCTATTTCAATCGCCCCGACGCGACCGATGCGGCGCTCAAAGACGGCTGGCTCTACACGGGGGACCTGGGCCGTCTCGACGACAAAGGGCGGCTGTACATCACCGGCCGCAAGAAAGAGATCATCGTCCTCGCGTCAGGCAAGAACCTGTATCCCGAGGAGATCGAGGCGCACTACCGGCAGTCCGCGTTTATCAAAGAACTTTGCATCCTCGGGCTCAGCCGGCCGGGCGAGCCCTCGGCCGAACGTCTCCACGCGCTCGTCGTGCCCGACGAGCAGGTGCTGCGCGAGCGCGGCATCGTGAATGTCGGCGACCTCGTGCGATTCGAGCTCGAGAGCCTCGCGGTTCAGCTGCCCGCCTACAAGCGCATTCTCAGCTACGACGTCTCGCTCGAGCCGCTGCCGCGGACGACGACGGGCAAGATCAAGCGGCGGGAGGTCGAGCAACTCGTCCACGAGCGCGCGGGTCAGCGCGAGTCCAAGAGCCGTGAGACGACCGACAGCGAGCACGCGTGGCTGGCCGCGCCCGGGCGGGCCGACGCGATGGCGCTCATCGCCACGCGCCTCGCCCGCGAGCGCGTGCGGCCCGACGACAACCTCGAGCTGGATCTCGCGCTCGACTCGATGGAGCGCGTCGAGCTGCTCACCGTCCTCGAAGAACGGCAGGGCACGCGTGTCGCGCCCGAGGTCCGCGCGACGATCTTCAGCGTCCGTCAACTTCTCGAAGCCGTCGAAGCCGCGCCGTCGGCCGGTGCCGGCGATGAGCCGGGCGGGACGACCGAGATGCCGTGGGCCGCGCTTCTCGCCTCGGACACGAATCCCAAACTGACCGCGGACCTTTCGCGCCGCCGGCCTGTCTTCGAGATGACGCTGTTCGTCGGCTTCCAGATCGTCGGATTGCTCGCGCGCGTGTTGCTCAGGTTCCGCGTGCGCGGTGTGGAGCACCTGCCGGCGTCGGGCCCGATGCTGCTCTGCCCGAATCACCAGACCCGGTGGGACGGCTTCTTCCTGGGCGCGGCGCTGCCCTTCAGCGTGATGCGTCAGATGTTCATCGTCGCGGCCGCCGAATACTTCGAGACGCCATTCGCGCGCCGCGTCGCGCGCATGTTCAACATCGTCCCAATCGATCCGGACGCGAACCTCGTGACCGCGATGCAGGCCGGCGCATCCGGCCTGCGCCTCGGCAAAGTGTTGATGCTGTTCCCCGAAGGCGAGCGCTCGATCGACGGCGAGGTGAAGAAGTTCCGCAAGGGCGCGGCGATTCTCTCGGCGCATCTCGACGCGCCGATCGTGCCGATCGCGGTGGACGGGCTCTTCGATCTCTGGCCGAGGGGGCGGCCGTCGAATTGGGCGGGGCTGCTGCCCTGGCGGGCCAAGCCGGTGACGCTGGTCTTCGGGCCGCCGATGCGCGTCAGCGCCGGCGACTACACGGAAGGCACGGCGCAACTGCGCGCCGCCGTCGTCGCGCTGCTCGACGATATTCGCCGGCACACGGACGCAGGTTCGCCGGTCCAGAACCCGGACCGGCCTACGTACTGATCGCCGGTCCGAAAACCCCTCACTTCCGGCCGGACGGCAGGCCTAGCGCCCAAGACGGCGCAGCGGGAGTTCCACCTCGATGGGCGTCTGCGACGACATCGTGACTCGCGTGGCACTGACTGCCAGTGCGCGCAGGAAATCCTCAGACGTCCACTCCGTCGGAAACTCGTCGCTCACCGCAGTCGCCAGATACGAGCCCGGCGGAAGGTGGCCGATCCGGAACACACCGCCTCTCGCAGTCGCGGTGCGGTACCGGGCGGCGTAAGGATGAGCCTCCTTCCACAGGCGGGAGTCCGCAGGAAAAACTGCGACGACTGATGGGTCCGGCGAGCCCGTCGGTGCGACGACGCGCCCGGAGATCGGAGACGGACGAGCGGCCAGCACAATATGCACGCCGTCCAATCCGGCTGGTCCGACATCGATCGCCTCAGCAGCCAGATCGACGCCTCCGGACACTGCTGATTGGAGAAACCACTGCCGTCCATAGTCTGGAAACGGCATGAAGTACCGTCCGGGCTCGACGCCGACAAACCTGAATCGCGGACTCGAGCCTTCCCAGCTCCCGAGCTTGTCTCTCACGTGCTGCGGCTCGGTCACCGGAATCATGTAGCTCGGGAATTCCGGTGGCGCACTGATGCTCCCGAGAAATTCAACGCGGCCA
>Ga0137433_1000450_pt1 | contig 22001 bp, 18 predicted proteins | sample EasRivERMZT840_2_FD_102335 | JGI IMG/M metagenome (GOLD analysis project Ga0137433, IMG submission 102335) | Soil microbial communities from meander-bound floodplain in the East River, Colorado, USA - East River MetaG ERMZT840_2 | ecosystem: Environmental > Terrestrial > Soil > Floodplain ...
CCGCCCGGGCGGGCCAAGACCCATCCCTCGCCCCCAGGGAGGGCGGGGGGGGGGGGGGGGGGGTGGGGGAGGGGGGGTGGGGGGGGGGCGCGGGGCCATCGCGCGACCGACTCGACTCCGGCTCCCGCCGGTGGAGCTCCCACACCCTCCAGCCCACAGGACGGCTCCAAGACCGGTGGTTTTTCGTTCGATGAGTTCTTCGCAAGTGGGAAGCCGGACGCCGCCGGGGGCGGGGGCGGGGGCGGGGGCGGGGGCGGGGGCGGCGCTGGTGCGGATCCAGGCAGTGAAGGCGGGAAGGCTGGGGGAGCGGCGGGATCGAAAACGCCCGGAGGTCGCACGTCCGGCCGGACGCAGCGCCCGCCCGAAGACGAGGTGGAGGCCGATCAGTTCCAGCAGTGGCTGAAGAAGCTCAAGTCCTAGTGGTTCCTCACATCGCCGTGCTGAACGGCCCCAATCTCAACTTGTTGGGCGAGCGCGAGCCTGAGGTCTATGGCCGCACCAGTCTCGCGGACATCGAACGCGCCACGCGCGAGCGCGCGCGGGCGCTCGGCGTCGAGTGTACGTGGATTCAGACCAACCACGAAGGCGAGCTCGTCGAGGCGATTCAGGGGCTCAAGGGTCCACCCCGCGCGGACGGGGCGGTGATCAATGCCGCCGCGTTCACCCACACGAGCCTCGCCGTACGCGACGCGCTGCTCGCGGTGCGCGTGCCGTTTGTCGAAGTGCATCTCTCCAATATTTTCGCGCGTGAGCCGGAGCGGAGAAAATCGTTGCTCGCCGATCTGGCCGTCGGTGTGGTGACGGGATTCGGCGCCGAGAGCTATCGCCTGGGGCTCGAGGGTCTTGTCGCCCACCTCGGGCGCCGATAGACGGCCGGACCGCCACGCTGCGCTGGTGGCGCTGCTCGAGGCGGAGGGCCTCGACGCGCTGCTCGTGACGTCGCGTCCCAATATCCGGTACCTCACCGGGTTCAGCGGGTCGGCTGGTATCGCGGTTGCGACGCAGGACGGGCTGCTGCTCGTGACCGACTCCCGCTATGACGAGCAGGCGCGCCAGCAGTGCGGCGCCGTCGCGCGCGTCGAGATCGAGGGAGCAAGCGTTTGGGAGCGGCTGTTCAAGGAGCTCCCGTCGCTGGGGGCGCTGGGTCTGGTCGGCTTCGAGGCGCACGCCGTGAGCGTCAAGGAGGCGGAGCGGCTCGCGACGGGGCCGGGCGCCACCTGGCGCTGGAAAGCGGCGGGCGAGCTGGTGGAGCGGCTGCGCGCGCGCAAAGACGCGGGCGAAGTCGGCGCGATTCGCGCGGCGGCCGAGGTGGCCGGCGCCGCGCTGCGCGACACGCTCGCCACGGTGCGGCCCGGGCAGACGGAGCTCGAGATCGCCGGTGTGCTGGAGGGCGCGCTGCGGCGGCACGGCAGCGAGAACCATCCATTTCCGACGATCGTGGCGAGCGGGCCGCGGAGCGCGCTTCCGCATGCGCACACGAGCGCGCGCACGGTGGCGGCGGGAGAATGGCTGCTGCTAGACTTTGGCGCCGTCGTGGACGGATACTGCGCCGACGTGTCTCGCACGGTGGTCGTCGGACGGCGCGCCGACGACGCACAACGCGCCTTGTACGGCCTGGTGCAGGAGGCGCAGCGACGGGCGCGCGAAGGCGTGCGCGCCGGCATGAGCGGCCGCGAAGCCGACGCGCTCGCGCGCGATCCGATCGAGGCGCGCGGATTCGGTGCCGCGTTCGCACACTCGACCGGGCACGGCTTGGGGCTCGAGGTGCATGAAGCGCCGCGTCTCGCGCGCACCGCGGTCGATCCGCTGCCCGAGGACGCGGTCGTCACGATCGAACCGGGCGTGTACGTGACAGGACGTGGTGGCGTGCGCATCGAAGACGACGTGCATGTGTCGGCGGAGGGTCCGGTGCTGCTGACCGACGGCTGCACCGATCTCGTGGAACTGGTGTAGGGCGCCGTGGGGGGTATCTTGACGGTATGAAGCTCGACATCATCGCCCAGATCGTGCAGATCTTGAAGGATGCTCCCGAGGTGGGGGCGATCGAGATCCGGCGCGGCCTGTTCGGGGCCTGGTCGTCCGTCAGAGTCTCGAAGGCGGGACAGGGCGGGGGGAATGCGGATAGCGGGGGGGGGGGACACGTCTTCGTGGGTCAGCCGGCCGTCGCTCCGGCACCCGCCGCAGCAGCCGGTTCGCCCTCACCAGCCGGCGCCACCGCCGGCCCCCCACTCAGCGAGATCAAGTCCCCGATGGTGGGCACCTTCTATCAGTCGCCCGAGCCCGCCGCGCAGCCGTATGTCAAAGGTGGGAGCCGGGTAACGGTGGGTCAGGTGGTTTGCATCATCGAAGCCATGAAGATCATGAACGAGATCGAATCGGAGGTCTCGGGCGTGATTCGCGAAGTGGTGGCGCAGAACGCGCAGCCGGTGGAATTCGGCCAGGTCCTTTTCCGGGTGGATCCGCATGGGTGAGCCGACACAAAGCAATCTGCCGGCCTTCAATTTCAAAACAGCGATAACGCAAATGGTGCAACGCAACGGCTCGGACCTGCTGCTCAAGGTCGGCCGGCCGGCGACCATTCGCGTCAACGGCGATCTGGTGGGACTCGACACGTCGCCGCTCAAGCCGGAAGAGCTGAAGTCGCTGGCGGAGCAGATCATGACGCCGCGCCAGGTCAAGGAGTTCGCCGAGCACAAGGAAGCGGACTTCGCGATCGGCGTCCCCGGCGTGGGCCGGTTCCGGACCAACGTCTACCAGCAGCGCGGGACGGTCGCGTTCGCGTTCCGCGCGATTCCCTACGAGGTCAAGCAAATCCGCGAGCTGAACCTGCCGGGCGTGCTCGAGGAGATCGCGCTCAAGCCGCGCGGGCTGGTGCTCGTCACCGGCGTGACGGGTTCGGGCAAGTCGACGGCGCTGGCCGCGATGATCAACCACGTGAACACCAACCGCCGCGTCAACATCATCACCATTGAAGACCCGATCGAGTTCCTGCATCGCGACCAGCACTCGAACATCTCGCAGCGCGAGGTGGGGAACGACACGCTGACGTTCAACTCCGCGCTGCGCCACGTGCTCCGGCAGGATCCCGATCTCATCCTCATCGGCGAGATCCGCGATATGGAGACGCTGGACACCGCGCTCAAGGCCGCCGACACGGGGCACATGGTGTTCTCGACGCTCCATACGACGGACGCCACCCAGACGATCAGCCGCGTGATCTCATTCTTCCCGCCGCACCAGCACGATGAAATCCGGCATTTACTGTCGACCGCGCTGCAGGCGATCGTCTCGCTGCGCCTGGTGCCGCGCAAGGACGGGCGGGGCCGCGTCCCGGCGGCCGAAGTGCTGATCAACACCGCGGCCGTGGCGGACAACATCCGCGATCTCTCCAAACAGCTCAACATTCACGACCTGATCGCCGAAGGCTCGGTGCAATACGGCATGCAGAGCTTCGACCAGTCGCTGTTCCACTGGTACCAGCAGGGCGTGATCAGCTACGAAAGCGCGATTTTCTACGCGACGAACCCGAGCGAATTCGCGCTGAAGGTGTCGGGCGTCGATTCGTCGGGGAACCGGCTCGGCGGGGCCGACGCGGCCGGGATCGAGCTTACGCCGTAATGTTCAAGAAAGTGCTGATCGCGAACCGCGGGGAAATCGCCCTGCGGGTGATCCGCGCGTGCAAGGAGTTGGGCGTCGAAACCGTCGCCGTGTACTCGGAGGCGGACCGCGAGTCGCTGCACGTCCGCTTTGCCGATGACGACGTGTGCATCGGCCGCCCGCCCAGTCGCGACAGCTACCTCAACATTCCCCGCCTGATCGCCGCTGCCGAAATCACCGGCGCCGACGCGATCCACCCTGGATACGGCTTTCTCGCCGAGAACGCCGAGTTCGCCGAGAAGGTCGGGGCCTCCAACATCACCTTCATCGGCCCCACGCCGGACCAGATTCGCCAGATGGGCGACAAGGCCGCGGCCCGCAAGCTCGCCAAGGAGCAGGGCGTGCCGACGGTGCCGGGATCGCCGGGGCCGGTCGAGTCGATCGAGACCGGCCAGGAGATCGCCGGGCAGATCGGCTTTCCGGTGATCATCAAGGCGGCCGCCGGGGGTGGCGGGAAAGGGATGCGCGTCGCGAACGATCCCGATCAGTTCGCCCAATCGTTCACGCTGGCCAAACAGGAAGCCCTCGCCGCGTTCAACTCCGACGAGGTTTATATCGAGAAGTACCTGGCCCGCCCGCGGCACATCGAGATCCAGCTCATGGGCGACACGCACGGCAGGGTCATGCACTTGTGCGAGCGCGACTGTTCCGTGCAGCGGCGCCACCAGAAACTGGTCGAGGAAGCGCCGTCCCCGGTGGTCGACCAGACGCTGCGCGAGGATATCGGCGACGCCGCCGTGAAACTCGCATCCGTCATTGGCTACGTAGGGGCAGGGACGATCGAATTCCTGCTCGACTCGGACGGGTCGTTTTACTTCATGGAGATGAACACGCGCATTCAGGTCGAGCATCCGGTCACGGAGATGTGCACCAACTTCGATCTGGTCAAAGAACAGATTTCGGTCGCCGCCGGCGCGCCGCTGTCGCTGGTGATGAACGGCAACCGGCTGCGTGGCCACGCCATCGAGTGCCGGGTGAACGCCGAAGATCCGGCCCGCAATTTTCAGCCCTCGCCGGGGTTGATCACCGCGTATCATCCGCCCGGCGGCCCCGGCGTGCGCGTGGACACGCACATCTATGCCGGGTACACGGTGCCGCCCTATTACGACTCGCTGCTGGCCAAGGTGATCGTGCACGGCAACAGCCGGACGGAAGCGCTCGCCCGTATGCGCCAGGCCCTCGACTCGTTTATCATTGAAGGCGTGACCACGACGATTCCGTTCCTGGGCCGGGTCATGCGCCACCCGGACTTCGTCGCGGGCAAGGTGGACACGAAATTCCTCGAGCGCGAGCCGCAACTCCTCAAAGATCAGGCATGAAGATCGACGTGTACTACACGCCCCTCGGCCTGAATGCGGGAGATCTGACCGGCCGAGCGGTCGTCGTCATTGATGTCTTGCGCGCCACCAGCACGATCGTGAGCGCGCTGGCGGCCGGCGCGAAAGCGATTGTTCCCGCGGCGAGCTCCGAAGAAGTCGTGCGCCTGACCACGAACCTCGAGAAAAACGGGATCGTGCTCGCGGGCGAGCGCCGGCTGCTCAAGATCGAGGGATTCAATCTCGGCAACTCGCCGCGCGAGATGACCAAGGAGACGGTCGGCGGGAAGACCGTGTTTCTCGCCACGACCAACGGGACGCCGGCACTGCTCGCGGCGCAGGGAGGCGATCCCGTGCTCGTCGCGGCTGCTCTCAACTTCAGCGCCGTTGCCGAGCGCGCGCACACCCTGTTCATGGAGCGCAGCGATATCGTCATCATCTGCGCCGGCCGCGAGAAACAGTTCGCGCTCGAGGATGCCTACACCGCGGGCCGGTTGATCAAAGCCGTGAAGAAGGGCGTCCCGCCCAAGAAGCTCATCTTGAACGACGCTGCCCAGGTGTCGCTCGATCTCGCCGCCCAGCAGGGCGGTTGGCTCGACGCGTTTGGCGCGAGTGCCGCGGCCCACCAACTCGCCGAGGCGGGGCTCGGCGACGACGTGAAGTTCTGCGCCAATCCCGACCGCGTGGCCATCGTACCCGTGTACGCGGATCGCCGCATCGCCGCATGAACCGCAAAGCCCGGCCGGAGCTCATCGGGGTCGCGGCCTTGCTGGTGGGGCTGTTCCTGGGTTTGACCCTGCTCCCCGTCGCCCTCACCGGCAGCTGGGGTCGCACCGTCGGCGGGGCGCTGTGGCAGCTATTCGGCTTGGGCGCCGTGGTGCTGCCGTTCCTCGGCGTGGGCTGGGCGCTCGCCGCGTTCGAGCGCCTTGGCGCGCTGTCGTGGGGCCGCGCGGCGGTGCTGGGCGCCGGCCTGATTCTGCTCGTTCCCTACTGCATTGCAGTCGCCATCGGTCCGGCATTCCCCGCGGACTACGCGAACTGGACGCGCACCGAACGGCTGGTCGGCCTGTTCCCGGGCTTCCTGGCGAACGGCGTGCAGGGCGCGATCGGAACCGCTGGCGCTGTTCTCGCCGGGCTGTTCGCGCTCTCCGCGCTCGGAATACTGACAGTGGGGTGGCACCCGTTGATGGTGTTGAGACAGCGAGAAAAGGGAGAGGGGAGAAGGGAGATGTCCGATCCGGTGCCCGCGAAGAAGCTGCGGGACTCGAGTGAGAACCGTCACGAACCTTTCCCATCTCCCATCTCCCGGGTCTCGAAGGACCGAAAGCCGAAGCCCGCACCCCCGCCGAAGCCCGGCCCGCCCCCTCCACCGGGCTCGCTGATTCCTCCGATCGACCTGCTGACCGAGGGACCGGGGCCCGTGGCCGACGCGGACGCGGCACAGATCGAAGACATGGGACGGCGGCTTGTGAATACGCTCGAAACGTTCCGCGTCGGCGCCAAGATCACGAACAAGACGGTCGGGCCGGTGGTGACGCGGTTCGAGCTCGAGCCCGGACGGGGCGTCAAGGTGGGACGCGTCTCGTCGCTCGCCGACGATCTCGCGCTCGCGATGCGTGCCCAGTCGCTGCGCATCGTCGCGCCGATCCCGGGCAAGGCGGCGATCGGCATCGAGGTGCCGAATCCCACGCCGCAGCTCGTGCACGTGCGCGACCTGATCGATACGGGAGAATTCCGCCGCACGACCCGCGTGCTGCCCGTCGTGCTGGGCCGCAACATCGAAGGGGACGAAGTGGTCGACGATCTGACCAAGATGCCGCACCTGCTCATCGCCGGCGCCACGGGCTCGGGCAAATCGGTGTGCATCAACGCGATCATCACAAGTCTCGTGTACGCGCACGGACCCGACAAGCTGAAGCTGTTGATGATCGACCCCAAGATGGTCGAGCTGTCGATGTACAGTGCGCTGCCGCACCTGGGGCTGCCGGTCGTGACCAGCCACCACAAAGCGGCCAACGTGCTCAAGTGGGCCGTGTGGGAGATGGAGCGCCGGTACCGGCTGCTGCACGCCAATCACGCGCGCAACATCACCGACTTCAACAAGAAGGTAGAGGCCAAAGCGCCGCTGAAAGGGCCGCGCGAGACGCTCGCGACGCAGGCCGGGATTCAGAAGGAGCTGCCGTTCGATGCTGTGTACGACGGCGGCATCCTTCCCTATATCGTCCTCGTCGTCGACGAGCTCGCCGACCTGATGCTCACCGTTCAGGGCGAGATCGAAACGCCGCTGGCCGTGCTGGCGCAGAAGGCGCGCGCGATCGGCATTCACCTGATTCTCGCCACACAGCGCCCGTCGGTGAACGTCATCACCGGATTGATCAAAGCGAACTTCCCGTGCCGGATCGCGTTCCGCGTCTCCGCCAAGGTCGACAGCCGGACGATTCTCGATCAGAACGGCGCCGAGACGCTGCTCGGCAACGGCGACATGCTGTTTCTGCCGCCGGGCAAGAGCGAGCCGATGCGCGTGCAGGGCGCCTTCATTTCGACGGATGAGACCGAGCGTCTGATGGAGTGGTACAAGGCGCACGCGCCCGCGGCCGTCGCCGCGCCGGGAACGTCGATCGACGAGCAGGTCGCCGCGATCGAGAAGGCCGAGAAAGAAGGGGAGGAGGGACGGGGGACGGGGGAGGGGGAAGCAGCCGAACGCGATCCGCTGTTCCGGCAGGCTGCCGAGGTATGCATTCAGAATCAGCTGGGATCTACATCTCTATTGCAGCGGCGGATGAGTATCGGCTATGGCCGCGCGGCGCGTATCATCGATCAGCTGGAGCTGGCCGGCGTGCTGGGACCCGCCAATGGCTCGAAACCGCGAGATGTCTTGGTAGGACTGGAAGAACTCGATGAATTGGTGGGTCCGGAGGGTGCAAATTCGAGCGGCTAACGCCGGCCATGTGCCCCCGTGGCGCTACAAAAGGGTGCACCCGATGGAGTAGTTTGCAAGTACTGCATTTGTCCACAATTCCTCCTCCCTATCTAATCCTGTTTTCCACCTCGTGAGCGATGTTCCCGCCTTTGCACTCACCCTAGAATCAGTCTCGCAGCCACTCATACCGTTTGTTCGGAGCCTGAGGGACAACATGCCGCACGTGGTCGCAGGTACTTCGGAGTCTACCCGCCGGCCCGCAGGGGCGCCGGCATCCCGGTTTTTGACGCCATCGAGTGTCCGCGTCCGGATCCCCATCGCGACCGAAGCTGATGTCGCCCTCGCCAGTGAGCAGGGGCGCCGTCTCGCTTCCCGTCTCGATTTCTCACCGACGGACATCACGGTCATCGCCACGGCGATCCTCGAGGTCGCCCGCAACGTCCTGCAGTATGCGCGGCGCGGCGACGTGATGCTCCACCTGATTCAGAAGCGGGGCCGGCTGGGCCTGGCGATCGTGGCTCGCGATAAGGGGCCTGGCATTCCCGACGTCGACGCGGCGCTGCGCGATGGGAAGGGGCTCGGACTCGCCAGTACGCGCCGCTTGATGGATGAATTCCGCGTGCGCTCCGAACTGGGTCGCGGCACGACGGTCACGATGCGGAAATGGACTCGCTGTCGCCAGGTCGAGCGCGCCGGCACGCGCCGGCAAGGGCATGCCGGACAGCGGGAAGTGCGATGATCACGATGCCGCTCGAGACTATCGTCGCCGCCAACGGCAACGGTCGCGACCCGGCGCCCGAGAATCGCGTCGAGCAACAACTCAGGTCCGCGCGTCTCCTGGGCGTCGGTGGGGATGCGTCGCTATTCCGTGAGCTGTCGCGCTACGTCGAGCAATCGGGCGGCACGCTCGAACGCGCGGCCGACGAAGCCACCGCATTGCAGGCACTGGCGCACGGCGGCTGGGACGCTGTCGTGACGGTGCTGGACCGCGACGCCGACATCCAGCTCGAGTGGTGGGAAACAGTGCTGCCCCGTCTGGCGGTCCGTCCCCGCTTGATCGCCGTCGCGCTCGCGCCTTCGATGAGTCTCGCGCTCCGCGCGACGGAGTTGGGCGTGTCTGCGGTGCTGCCGCTGCCGCTGGAGCGCGATCAGCTGCGCGCCGCGCTGAGTCGGGTACTCGCGGCCGCGGCGGAAACGCCGCTGTCGTTGCCTCCCGTGACGGCCGTCGCGGTCGGCCCCTATAAGATCGTGTCGCAGAGCGCCGCGATGCTCGATGTGTACCGGACGATCGCGCACGTCGCCCAGAGCACCGCCACGGTGCTGATTCAGGGCGATTCGGGCACGGGGAAAGAGCTCGTCGCGCGCGCGATTCACGCGCACGGTCCGCGCAGCGCGAAGGCATTTGTCGCGGTCAACTGTGCGGCGATACCGGAGAACCTGCTCGAGAGCGAGCTGTTCGGGCACGAGAAAGGCGCGTTCACCGGCGCGGTCGCGCGCAAAATCGGCCGTGTCGAGCGCGCGAGCGGCGGCACGCTGTTCCTCGATGAAATCGGCGACATGAGTCTCGTGCTGCAAAGCAAGATTCTGCGCGCGATTCAGGAGCGCGAGGTCGAGCGCGTGGGAGGCGGCGAAGCGATTCCGGTCGATGTCCGTCTGATCGCGGCCACGAACCGGGATCTCAAGCAGATGATCGCGGAGGGAAAATTCCGCGAAGACCTCTACTATCGACTCGCGGTCGTCACGGTCCGCCTGCCGCAGCTCGCCGCGCGCGGGGACGATCTCCTGCTGTTGACGGCGCACTTCGCCCAGGAATTCGCCAAGCAGTATGGGAAACCCGTCGTCGCGGTCTCCGATCGCGCCACGGCGCTGCTGCGCGCGCACCCCTGGGTGGGGAACGTGCGCGAGCTGCGCAACGTGATCGAGCGCGCCGTGCTGCTCTGTGAAGGGGACGTGCTTCGCTCGGTGGATCTGCCTGAGGAATGGCTGGCCGGCGCGCCGAAGAACGAGGCGGCCTCCCCCGGACCGCTGGCGACCCTTCAGGACGCCGAAGCCCGCCACATATCCCACGTCCTGACCCATACCCACGGACAGATCGGCGAGGCCGCCCAGATTCTGGGCGTGCACCGCAACACGCTGGCCCGCAAGATCAAAGAGTACCGGCTCTAGCACCAGTTTCGAGCATGAACGCGGGGCCCTGCCACACGGCAGGGCCCCGTCTGATCTAGTCCATTTGGGCGGATTCCGACTAACCCCTTGGCGGCGTGGGAGTAACAGCCGGTCCCGCTATGTGACCCAAAACAGTGTGCGCTGGCGCGCTTCGTGCGAACCGTGGCCGGCGTCCGTCGCCATCCGAAACAGCGAAACACCGAGGGAATCGTGACCGTTACGCCCGCACAGCAGTCCCGGCCGCCGCTACGTGTCGAGCAGGCGCTGCGGCTGTTGCCTGATGTCGAAGACCTCGTCCCGCTGCGCGGATTCGTCGTGTCGCTGTCGGCCACCCGAGGCCCCGAAGCGTGGACCGCGGCCGAGCCGAATCGCACCATCGGCAAGCGGACGCTCGATCCCGCCGCCCTGCGCGCGCGCGTTCCCCAAGTGCTCAATCACGTCACCGGCCGCGTCGCGGCATTGTACGACGCCGCGGTGGATGCCCTCGAGTCGGAGCAAAGCGGCGACCTCTCGCAGGCCGTGCGCGCGCTCGTGCGTGCCGGCGAAGGCGAGGAGCTCAGCGCCCGCTATTCGCAGGCGCACGCCTGGTACCGCCAGGCCCTGGGCATCGCCGAGCAGCTGCGCGACCGACAGCCGGAGATGGAAGCGCTGTGTCATCTGGGACGGCTCGAAGCCGCGCGCGGGTATCTCGACGAAGGCGCACGCGCGTTCCAGCGCAGCCTGGCGCTCGCCGAAGCCGAGTCGGACAACGAGCATGCGGCCGGGGCGTGTCAGGGGCTGGGTGACGTGCTGTTCGCGCAGTCGCAATGGGTGGGCGCCGAAGCGTGGTTCAACCGCGGCCTCCAGTTCGCCACGAGCCATCGTGCCCTGGCCGCGTCGTTGTCACTGGGACTGGGCCAGACCGCGCAGCGCCGCGGGGAGCTCGACGCCGCCACGGACCTACTGCAGCGGGCGTTCGAGAGCTTCGAAGCGATGGGCGACAAGGCCGGCGTGATCCGCACACTCCTCGCCCGCGGCCTGATGGAAGCCGCACAAGGGAAGACGGCAGAGGTGCTTGCGAGCTACCGGGAAGCGCTCAACCTGCTTCCGGTCGCGAATGCCGATCCGGCATTGGAGCTGGCGGTCCGCATTCGGCTGGCCGAACTCTATCTCGAGCTCGGCCGTCTCCCCGATGCCGAAGACGAAGCGCGGCGTGCCGAGGATCTGGCGATCGCGTATCAGCAGCGCAGCTCACTGGCCCGGGTGTACGTGATCATGGGGAAGTTGCGCAGCCGCCAGGGCGACGACAACGGATTCGTGTTCTTCGAGCAGGCGATCGAGCTGTGCCGCAGCGGCGAGCCGGCGCGCCGCCTGGAGGCGGACGTCTACCGCGAATACGCGCGCTTCCGGACGACGATGGGTGACCGGCACGAAGCGCGCGCGTACCTGGAGCGCGCGCGCGAGCTGCTCGAGCCGTTCGGGGACGAGGTAGCCCGCGAACGCATCGATGAGGAGCTGCGACAGTTGGATTTGTGGCTGCTGTCGGAGACCTAGCGACAGCTGCCGCTTCCAGAATCTGTGAAGGTCTTGCCCGCCACGGGAACGAATTTCCACTCGTAGCGATCGGCGAATAACGAGAGCTTCAACACACCCCAGACTGCACCGGACCGTACCTCACTATTTGGCCGAGGACTCCCGATCCCGTCGCTGCTTCCGCCGCCCGTCCCAACGATGAATTCGCGGATCCCGTTCGCCAGATCGAGCACCCCGGTCGGTGTCTGCGGGGCGAAACGTTCGTAGATGTGGTCATGCCCCGAAACCACGACGTCAACTCCGTAGTCGTAAAGTGCCTGCCAGAGCGGTTCCATCATGGGATCGTCGCCGTGGTCCACCCCTGAGCTGAACCGTGGATGGTGCCAATAGGCCAGGGTGCACTGAACATCGCTGTTCGCCAAATCCTGACGGAGCCACTGTTCCTGGGGCGAGCCGGGATCGACCCGCAGGTTGCTGTTCAACGCGATGATGTGCCAGCCGGCGAGCTCGTAGCTGTAGTAGCCCTTGCTCGGATCACCGGCGGCGGATCCGAAATAGCCGTAGTAGCCCGTGGCGCCGAATGTGAAGTACTCGTGATTGCCGGGGGCCGGGCGCGTCCGCGCCTTGTGCCGGCCCCACGACGGCGCATAACAGTTCGCGAAGTCCGCCGCACTGCCATTCTCGTAGGCGTTGTCTCCCGCCGTGAAGATCGTCCCCGGAATCGTGTCGAGTAGATTCGCCGTTGCTTCATCCCCACCGCTCCCGCAGGACGCGATGTCGCCGGCGCCCACCAGCGTCCCTACGCTGGGGCGGGGGCTGACGGTCACGGCCGCCGTGGCGACTTTTGTGCCCACCGTGGCTTGAATCGTCGTCGCACCCGCGCCGACTCCCCGCACCAAGCCCGCTTGATCGACAGTCGCCACCGCGGTGTTGGTGCTCGTCCATTCCGGCGTCGCACTCAGCGTGTCGCCGTGCCGGTCCGTAAGCGTCGCGCGGAACTGCTGCGTCGCATCCACCAATAGATTCGCGCCGGTCGGCGAGATGGTGAGCGTGCCATTATCGGCGCTCACCGCGATCGTCGCCGCCGCCAGTTCACCGCGCGCCGTCACGCGCACGGTCGTGGTGCCTTCCCCCCGCGCGTGCACCAAACCCGTCGAGTCCACGGACGCGACCGCCTGATTGTCGACGCTCCAGGCCAGGGGCGCCGGGACGGGTGTGCCCTGCTCGTCGGCCAGGCGGGCGGTGAAGCGGGAGCTGTCGTCCACGAACAGAGTCGCATTCGACGGCGAGACGGTCAGCGTCAGCCCCGAGTCCGTGACCGAGCTAGGGCAGGCGCCGAGCGTGACCACGGCGGCAATGACGAGCCCGCGGACCAGATACCTCAGCGAGCGGGGGGTGAGTCGTGAGTTCAGACGATCGATCCTTTCCCGTGAGACCGTGAAGAGCGGGAGGCGGTGATGAAGCCGCGACCTCCGAGGTGGTATCCCCGGCGCTCTCGCTGAGCTACTCCCGCGCAGGGCCATGTAGCAGGAAGCGCGCCAATCACCACCTAAGGCGAGTCCTACTAACTCCTTTCTCCACTTTGGATTAATCCCCTTGTGCCGTTTGATCTAACCCATAAGTTGTACTCGTCGGATGAGAGCCCCTCCTGAGAGTGGTCTTCTGACCTAGGGCGACCCGCTCCCCCGACTCAAATCCAAGCACGACAAAGAGTTGAGTAGTACTGAAAGCCCTAAGGGCTGCTGGTTAGCCCTTTTGCCGAAAGGAGTTAGGTCGCTATGAAGACCGGATTTAAGCTTTCGCATCGGTTGGCTCGTGGGTTCTGGGTGGTGAGCAGTGCCGCCGCGCTGGCAGCTTGCGCGGGGGAATCCCTCACCAATTCCGGCAATCCCTCCAATCCCGTCAGCACCATCATCGTTTCTCCCGTGAGCGCCAACGTCACCGTAGACGAGACGTTGCAGCTCTCGGCCGTGCTGCGCGACGGCAACGGCGGCCCGGTGTCGGGTCGGCCGATCAGCTGGAGCACAGAGGACGGCAACATCGCGACCGTCACCCCCACCGGCCTGGTTGCGGGTACGGACACGGGGACGGCCACGATTACGGCGTCCAGTGAAGGCAAGGTCGCGTCCGCGACCGTTCGCGTGCGGAAGAAAGGCTCGGTGGATACGCTACCGCCGCCGCCGCCGCCTCCTCCGCCCGGGAGCGTCTCATGTCTTACCCAGGCAGGCTCCACCATCACGTTGACCGGGGCCCGCTCGCCCTTTGACAACACGAGCATGGCTTCGAACACGGGCATCGACGCCACGACCGCGTCATGGACTGGCACGGACAACAGGACCGTGCGATATGCAGGCGGTTCGAATGTGTGCTGGTCGGGCGGGCGCATTACCGGCCTGTTCCCGGACGGTACGTCCTGGGACGCGTATCATGACGCGTACAGCATGGTCATTCGCAATAGCCCCGCGACGGTGATCGAGGGTGTGCGGATTCACAACTACGGGGATGGCCCCAATTTCGATGCCACCGGGAGTGATGGCTGGATCGTTCGCGGGAACCATCTGTCCTACATCCACGACGATTGTGTTTCGAACGACTTTGGAAACACCGGACTCGTAGACGACAACCTGATGGACGGTTGTTACAACGGATACAGTTCCCGCTCGTACGCGGGGGCCCCTGACAACCACACCAAGGTGGTGACGTTCCGGAACAACCTCATGCGGTTGCAGGACATGCCCACGGGGTATGCCGCCCCCGGCCACGGCAAGTTCTGGAAGCTGGACCGTAACGGGATTGACCCGCGCCTCGCGCTGCACGACAACATCTTTCGGGTGGACACGCCGGGCAACTGCTGCGGTGGTATCTACCTGATTCCTCCGGCCGCTTACTTGGCTGCCTGCAGCAACAACATCATTGTGTGGCTCGGTGCGGGAGAGTTTCCTGAGCCGGTGCCGAGCTGCTTCACGGTGACGCGCGACAAGTCAGTTTGGGATAACGCCGTCGCCAATTGGAAGGCACGGCATCCGAACGTGGGAGCGTCGCCAGCCGTCGTCGCCGCTGCAAGGTAGGGATCACAGACCGCAGCAAGGCACGCCCCGGAGCGCTTCACGGCTCCGGGGCGTTGTCATCACGCCCCGGGGGAGCTAACCGCCCCCGGGGCGCTGTTGTGGTGTAGGAGAGTGATGCTCTCATCCGCACTCATGTGGTGGGTCACCGTGTTCCTGTTCACCGGCGGTCAACCTACGCCGGTGCACGCGTATTACGTGGCTCCCGCACCGCGGGGGACCGCATCCGGCAACGGCACACAGGGACAGCCGTGGGACCTGGCGACGGCGCTCGCCGGCGGCGGGGGGGGGGGACGAATCCGGGCCGGCGATACGGTCTGGCTCGCTGGCGGCCGCTATCGAGGGGTTTTCCAAACGCAGCTGCGTGGGGAGCGGGATCGGCTCATCGTGTTTCGGCAGGTGCCCGGTGCTCGGGCCACGATCGACGGTACGCTGCGGGCCGGTGGCGCCTTTCTGGCGTTCTGGGGATTCGAAATCATGCAATCGAACCCGCTCGCGGGAGGCTACGGACTCGAGGCCAAAACGAATGGTGGGCGCTTCATCAATCTGGTCATTCACGATGTGGGCACGATGGGGGTCAGCTTCTGGACGCCGGGTGAGGATGCCGAGCTGTACGGATGCATCGTCTACAACAACGGCACGCACGAGAATCGCGATCACGGCGTCTACGTGCACAACGAACGCGGCATCAAACGACTGACGGACAACATCTTCTTCGACAATCTCGCGTACGGCATTCACGCCTACGCCGGACCGAAGAATCCTGCGCAACGCGGCATCTACGTGGAGGGCAACATCGCCTTCAACAACGGGACGATCTCCCGCCGCTATCGCGCCAAAGGAAACATCCTGGTCGGGGGGGAAGTCCCGATCTCGGCGACCGCGGTGTTATCCAACCTGCTGTACTTCTCCGGATCCGACGGCACGAATCTCCGCCTTGGCTACGCCCCGGTAGGCAATGAAGACGTCGTCGCGCGCGGCAACTTCATGTGGGGAGGCGCAACCGGGTTGTGGCTCGGCCAATGGCAGCGCGCTCAGGTGGATGGCAACACCCTTGGCGGCGCGGCGCAGCTGCTGGCCGGCTCCGCTACGCCGCTCGAGCGAAGCAATCTGTCCTATCCGGCGCCCCGGGTCCCGTCCGCGGCGGCGGTGTTCGTCCGGCCCAATCGCTACGAACGGGGACGGGCCTACATCGTGGCGTACAATTTTCCGCGCCGCGCCGAGCTGAAAGCGGACGTGGCCGCTGTCTTGAATCCCGGGGACGCCTACGAGCTGCGCAGCGTGCAGGACCTGTTCGGCCCGCCACTCGCGCGCGGGATGTATACGGGAGACTCGATCGCTCTGCCGATGACGGAACCTGCAGCCCTCCTCGCCCAACCGACGGGCCGTCCGACGGCCACCCCACCCATCACACGCCCGCTGTTCGACGTGTTTGTCCTAACCCTGAACACCGCGGCAACACCGAGCGGTACACATCCAACACCTTCTCCGTAAGGAGCTTCTCATCGAGATGGCGGACGGCGGATCGCCCGTCCACGCGGGTGCCGCGCGCGAGGGCGCGCTCCAGGGCCGCCGCGATCGTAGCCGGGCGGTCGTCCTCGCAGAGCTCGCAGCCCTCCACGCCCTTCAACCGGTCGGCGACATCTCCCACCGCAACCGACACAACCGGCAGGTCACAGGCCAGTGCCTCTTTCACGACGTTGGGAGAGCCTTCCTGCATCGACGTGAAGATCAGCGCATCGCAGGCATTCATGTACAGCGGCACCTGATCGTGGCTCACCCTCCAGGCGACGGTCAGCCGCGCCGGCATTCGGTCGTTGAGGAGGTCGACGGCCTGTTTGGCGAGTGGATAGCGTTTGCGCGCCTGGTCCGGGCGCCCGACGAACAATACCAGTCGCGCGCGTGGGTCCAGCCCCAGCTGCTGTCGCGCTTCGGCCTGCGGAATCGGCCGAAACAAGGTGAAGTCGATTCCCGACGGAATGACGTGCACGGGTGCGGAGGTCGTGAAATGATCGGCCAGGTGGGGGGAGACCAGAATGACGGCGTCGGCGTTTCGCGCGACGAAGCGGGACGCGCGTTGCAGCATTCGTCCGGCTCTGGTGTAAGCGCCGTCACCGTCGCCCACGATGCCGAGGACGTCGCTCCCGCGGAACGTGACGACGAGGGGCATCCGCTTCGGAAACGCCAGGAGTCCACTCTGCCCGAACTGCGCGTGAATGAGGTCATAGCGCTCGGCCCGCAGGCGACGCCGGAGCCGGACCCACGCTTTCACGTATTTGTAGGGATTCTTCTCCCCGTGAAACGGGAACACCTCCACATCGACGCCGGCCTGCTCCAAAAACTCGGCTTGCCGCTTGATGAACGTGGGCGTGAACCAGACGCCGGGGATCGGCCACTCGCTCGTCACCATCAAAACGCGCAGCGAGGTCACGAAGCAAGAACCCCATGATACACGTCGCCCAGGCGCTCGGTGCGCGTCTGTTCGTCAGTATCCGGCGGAATCACGTGCACCGGCGTGCGGGTGCCCAGCGTTCGCCCGATCTCCTCCGAGGGCACGATCACCGCGTCCGCGCGCCATGCCCAGAACCACGCCAGCCAGTGGCGCTTCTCCAGCGACACGACGAGCGGCACCCGTTTGGGCAGCGCCAACAGCACAGTGGATGCGTCTTGCGCGTGGACCACATCGTAGCGTCCCGGATGGAGGCGCGGCCGCAGTCGTGTCCACGCCGCCGCGTAGTTGCAGAAGTTCCGGCCGCGGAACGCGAAAATCTCGACCCTGAACCCCGCCGCCTGCAGCGCCTCGGCCTGGCGCTTGACCGGGCTCGACGGGAGCGGTGCGGGGGATGGACGCGGTGATTGCGGCGATGGCGATGGACGAGCGGGGGCCCTCGGCCAATCGCTGGTGATCATCAGCAGCCGCATGCGTTTCTCCTCCATCCTCACGACGACCGTTCGCGCGTACGCAGCCGCACGTATTGCGCGTACAAGGGCGGGAAGAGTGCCCGGGCAATGCGTCCCATGCGCCAGATCAGCCGTACGCGCTGCCAGCCGCGGAACGCGACGAGCTGCTGGATCGTGGCTGCCGACACCCCGGCCTTCAGAATCACGCGCCCCAGAATCCAGGTATCACCGATCCGCTCGGGCGCGAGCCAGGGGTCCGAGGTGAACAGGTAGCGAATCCCCCCCTCGCCGGCCGATTCCAGTACAACGCGGGAGGTGTCCCCGCCCGGCACGGATGCAACGACGCAGGGCTCCCCGAGGAGGGATTCGAGAATCGCGCGACTCATGCGCCACTCGGAGGCCATCCGCTTGCGCGGGAGGCTGCGGAAGATGTCCGGATGGGTGTGCGAGTGTGTGCCGACGATGTGGCCGGCGCTGCGCAGCGTCCGGATATCGGACGGCTTGAGGAACGTGCGCTCGCCGATGCGGCCGGTGATGATGAAGAAGTGCGCCTTCCAGTTGTGGCGCGCCAATTCGTCGGCGACGTACATCGCGCTCGCTCCGCCGTCGTCGAACGTCAGGAGCAAGTGGCGCTGCGTGCCATCGCCGGGGAGGTCGAGTGCGGAGACCAGTTCCGGCTTCACGGCCCCACTCGCAATCGCGTCCATGTGGCGCTTGAACGCGGCGCGCGTGAACGTGTAGGGCAGGGCGCCCGGTCGTTGAAAACCGGATGTGGTGGGATCGTCCGTCACCTCGTGATACATCAGGCCGGCGATCTCGGCCCCTCGTCCGGATGCTGCTTGGATGGCGGCCATGGCTTTCACCGTGACATCGGAACGGCTGACGGATCGCGCCAGCGGCTGCCGAACACGCCGTCACGCAAGCCGCGAAGGAAGCCGAACCCGTAGCTCAGATGCACGACGGGCAACGCAGCGGCGAGGGCGACGGCACAGCGCAGGCCGTGCGAGCGGGCCACCGGCAGCGCGCACGCCGCCACACACAACGCGTACACCGCCGCGATCCCGGCACCGAGCCACCCGACCGGGGGCCAGAAGAAGGCGCCGAGCATGGTGGCGCAGAGGGTCGCGACGAACAGCGCCGGGACCAGCTGGCGGACGGTCATGATGCGGCCGACCTTGCGCGCCACCAGCGGCTTGAACGCGCCGTACTGGTAGAACATCCGCGACGCCTGGCGCAGCGAGCCGCGGGCGTAGTAGTAGCAGACGACGTCGGGGATGAGGCGCACGCGGCCGCCGCTCCGAATGATGCGGTGGCTGAACTCGTCGTCCTGATTGCGGACGAGCTCTTCGTCGAACATCCCGATGCGCGTGAAGAGGTCGCGCCGGTAGCAGCCGAAGGGCACGGTATCCACGTCCCGCGCCTGCTTCGCGCCGATGCGAAAATGGGCGTTGCCCACACCGAACGGATGCCCCATCGCGATGGCGATGGCCTGCGACACCGCGGTCCCGTCCGCCGGCAGCGTGATCAGGCAGCCGCCGACATTGTCGGCCCCGCTCTCGAGCAGGGCGCCGACCAGGCGCGGGATGTATTCGGGCGGGTAGACGACGTGGCCGTCCGTCCGCACGATGATCTCGCCGGTCGCCGCACGAATCGCGATGTTCAACCCGGTCGGCACGATGTGCTTCGGATTGTCGAGCATCTGGATGCGTGGATGCGCCGCGACGTATTGCTCGATCACCTGCCGCGTGCCGTCCGTGCTCATGCCGTCCACCACCAGCACCTCGAGCCGCTCGGCAGGGTGTGCCGACGCGAGGATCGAGTCGAGGCAGGCCGCGATGTGCGGTGCCTCGTTGCGGCACGGCAGAATCACGGTGACCCGACGCTGCGCAGCGGGTAGGGGTGCGATCATCATCATCTCAGGTCCCCTTGCCTCGCCCGCACACGCTTTCCATTCCTGGCGCTTGGGGCGCCGGCCACGCGACTCGCGAGCACCGCACTTTTTTCTTCGGGTGACAGGTGCGACACGATGGACTGCAGCTTGCCGTTGGACGTGCGCGGAACTTCGCTGACGCGGTCCACGATCACGCGTACGTCCCCCATCCGCTCCTGCAAGCGCTGGACGATGGTGAGTTCGGTCGACGGGCCGAATCCCGGCGCGGGCGTGACCCGCACCCGCAGCACGTCGAGATGCTCTTGAATGATCTGCGACTGGCGCAGCGGCAGCCCGTAGAAAACGGGATTCAACCAGAACACCGGGCGCCCGTCGGGCGTGATGAGGACGTCGTTCATGCGGCCTTCCACGCGACCCATGGGCGGCAAGCCGCGTCCGCAGGGGCACGGGCCGCTCAGCGGCGGCGCCTGCGCGCGGTCGCCGACGCGATAGCGGATCAGCGGCATGTCGGGATTCAACAAGCCGGTGCAGATGAGCTCACCGCGATCGTGCAGCTCGATATGTCCGAACTCGGGCCACTGATGCAGCCGTCCGGCCGAACATTCGCTCGCTGCCGCGACCGATTCCACCATGCCGTACGTCTCGCGGACCGGGCAGTGGAATGCCGCCGCGATCGTGCTGCGCTGCTCCGGCAGCATCGGCTCGGCGTTCGTGTAGACGGCGGCCAGCTGCAGATCGGTCCGGCCGAGACGCAGGACTTCCTGCGCAAGGGCGTACGCCGACGACGGGTAGGATGAGAGGTACACGATCTTGTACTTCGCGATCGCGTCGAGGTAGTACGGAATCAGATCAGGCGCCAAGTGAAACGACGACAGGTACAGCTGCCGCTGCGCAGCGTTCCACACCCAGAACGGCGGACGCCGCTGCCGCACCGGCACGACGAGCTGTCCACCCAGGCGAGCCCAGCGGACGTGGGCGGGAATGCCGTCCCAGCGGCGGGTGCGCGCGTCGGCGATCGCGTGGAGCGTCGAAACGGTCGTCCTGGTTCGCCAGATGTTGAGTGGCTTGCCCGTCGTACCGCTGGTCTGCTCGTGGAACATGCGGCGCGGATCGCAGTCGTCGGCGACGAAGGCGCGCGGGTTGGCCCGAACCTCGTCCTTCTCGAGGATCGGCCAGGACTCGAGCGTTTCCCACGAGGCGCGGTCGCCGCGCCGGCGCCGCTCCTCCCAATAATTCCGGTAATACGGCACCCGCGTAGCGGCGCGATGCAGGACATAGGCGATCCGCTCGTCCTGCCACTGGGCCCACTGCGCGGTCGTCCATGCGTCGCGGGCGAGCGCCTCTTCGATCAACTGGTCGCTCTCCGCGCCATAGCGCCAGCGCTTCAGGTACCAGCCCCGCAGCGTGGCGGCCGCCGAGCGCGCGCGGGCCGGCAGGCGATGGTACAGCTGCAGGAGGCGGCGGTTCATGCCGTCCTCCGCGCGCCCGTGAGCGCGGCCATCACCGGAAGCAGCGACAGCCGGGCGGCGCTGTGCCAGCGACCCGATTCCACCGTGGCCCGGACATGCTGCAGGTATAGCCGAGCGGCCGACGCAGGCCGCGGCGAGGCCGTCTCGAACCGCGCGAGCGCGTCGCTTGGCACGAGGGAGCGATGCACGAGCGAGCGATGAATGCCGTCGAGGTATTGCAGATAACACCCCACCGCGGGGACGAGGCCCACGGATAACGCAGTAGCGAAGAGATAGTCCCAGTCGATCTGGCTTTCGCGGATCGCCTCGATGGCGCAATGCACTGCCGACAGGCGGAACGCCGGCCGTGAGTAGAGCTGATGCATGGCGAGCAGCAGCAGATGGTCCGAACGCGACGGCGCGAGACCGGTCATGGTCCCGACTGTCAGCGGACGAGCACGCGCGAGCAACAGGCGCGCGTACCGCGCATGCTCTCCCAGCCGGCCGATCCGGCCGTGGCGAATCACCACGCGATTGCCGTACGCGGCGGTATAGGTGGTGACGTTGGCCAGGCGGTGGTGCAGGGCCGCGTGCCGCTTGGTGGCGGGAAGGTCACCCAGGATCAGCCTGTCGCTGCCGGCGGTTGGGGCCCCGATCAGCAGCTCGATGGTCGCCGGCGCGTCGGGATAGCACTCGAGCGTCCGGAGAAAGGCGTGCACGATCCCCAGCCGACCGCACGCGTCGCTCAGGTGAGCCACGAGCTCGAGGGCGCGCTGGCCGTTCGTGCAGGCCTGTGCCACGGCCGCGCCAAAGCGTGGCGGTAGCGGGTCGCGACCGGCCAGGGCGTCCGCCACGCGCACCAGAGCGCCGCCGCGCTGTGCGGCGACACGCAGCTCGCTCCAATCCAGATCGGCGGGGTCGGGCTCGTGGCGCGGTGCCGCGAGCAGCAGCTGGAGTGCGACGCGATCGTGGGACTGTTGGCGTGCTCCTGCGCCGGACGAGACCGGGGTCAGCGGCGCGGCAGGTTCGGACCCCCACCCCCCCCCCCCCCCCCCCCCGCCCCCGGCCCGCGCAAGGGCCGGCCCCGCCCCGGTCCCCGCGCAGCGCGCTCCGCCCGCCGCGCGG
>Ga0137433_1000454_pt1 | contig 21827 bp, 22 predicted proteins | sample EasRivERMZT840_2_FD_102335 | JGI IMG/M metagenome (GOLD analysis project Ga0137433, IMG submission 102335) | Soil microbial communities from meander-bound floodplain in the East River, Colorado, USA - East River MetaG ERMZT840_2 | ecosystem: Environmental > Terrestrial > Soil > Floodplain ...
CCACGTTTTCAAAGCTTCAAGAGCCACGACCTGCGCGCCGGCATCGATGAATTTCTGATTGTTGCCGACGTGATCCGGGTGATGTTGCGTGTTGACGACAAATTTCACGGGCTGGGTGGTGACCGATTTGATCTCTTCCATCAGCCGGTTGAAGTTTTCATCACTGGGGTTTTTCGTGTCGACCACGATGACGCCCTGATTCGTCACGCGGACAAGTGTGTTTGCGCCGCCTCCAGTGATCATGTAGAGGTTCGGCTTCAGCATTCGGATTTTTTCGACGGTCTGTCCCGCTGCCGGGCCGCCTCTGCCGCCGCCGCCACGCTGCGCGAAGCCTGCGACGGATGCGATGCAGATCATTGCGATAACAGTAAGAATGCGAAAAGCTTTACGTATCATCATGTCCTCCCGGAATGACGGCTATATTACCCTTGACACTTCGAACGGCGGCCTATAATTTTCGCGAGGTTATGCGTCGCTTCATTCTCATCGCGGCAATGTTAATCGCAGCATCTCCGATCGCCGCGCAGGTTCGCGCTCCCCGCAAACCTGCGAACCCGCCGCCCGCGCCTCGCTTGAGCGATGGAACTCCGAATCTCGGTCCCATCGAGCCGAACAAGGGGTATTGGGCGCCGCAACAATATCAGGACTACACCGCGATCGCTGATCCGAAGGAAATCCCATATCAACCCTGGGCGAGGGAACTCGCGAACTACCGCAGGGTGGAGACTCTGTCGCGATACGACCCGCAGGGTTTTTGCCTCCCGCCGGCCGGCCCGCGCATGATGACGACGCCATACCCGATGGAGATCATCCAACTGCCCGAGCAAAAGCGCATCCTGATGATCTTCGAAGGCGGCGCACATGTCTGGCGCATCATTTATACGGATGGGCGGCCTCACCCGGAGGGGGATGCGCTGGCTTTGACGTGGATGGGCCACTCGGTAGGGCGATGGGAGGGCGATACGTTGGTCGTGGACACGGTCGGATTCAATGAAGGTTCGTGGATCGACATGGGCGGGAAGCCGCACACGGACAGGCTTCATCTGGTGGAACGTATCACGCGAACGGATTTATACACTTTGCGCTACGAGGCAACCATCGACGATCCGGGCGCATATACCGCGTCATGGAAGGTTCGCTTCGACATAACATGGGACCCGAACGGCGAGATCCAGGAGTATATTTGCCAGGAAAATAATCTGTGGAAGGATCGTGTTCGTTGAGCCTGCATTCATCTTGACACGGAGCAGCGCGGGGCCATAGCCTCTCGCTCGTAGAGAAAGGAGATTGAACTTGAGAATTCGTATGAATTCAGTCGTCGCGGTGGCGGCCATCGTCGCCATTTTATCTTTTGACTTCATGCTGGCCGCTCAACAGGCGGCGCAGGGTCAAGCTGGTGCTGCGCAAGGCGGCGCACAGGCGGGTGGACAGGGTAGAGGCGGTGGCGGTGGTCGAGGTGGCGGCGGCGGTCGTGGTGCTGCTGCAAATCAGCCGCCGGCAGGACCCGCTCCGCGTTTGGCAAACGGGAAGCCGGATTTAAGCGGCCACTGGAATAATCCCTATACACCGAATATGGCCGGCGCCAAGGGCGCGAATGCGCTCGATCCCACGACGCTCATGCCGTTCGATTGGCCGCGCAAAGGCGAAGTCCTGACCGACGCCGAAGGCAACAACAAGACTTTCGATCTCCCCTATACCGACTGGGGCCTGAAAGAATGGAAGGCGTACCACGTTGAGAAGAACGGCGACTACGCCGGAAGCTGCCTGCCTTTCGGCATGCCGCGAAGTCTCAATTCGCCCCACGGCGTTCAGGTCATTCAACACCAGGACGCGGTGGCGTTTCTGTGGGAACAGAACACATGGTTCCACTGGGTTCCGCTGGATCCGAACTTCAAGTGGCCTGCGGATCTCCCTCGGAGCTGGAACGGCATATCGACTGGACGCTGGGATGGAGACAAGCTGATCATCGAGACCAGCGGTTTCAACGGCTACACGAGACTCGACACCAACGGCCATCCGCACAGCAAGGACATGAAGATCATCAACACGTTCGAGCGTGTGGATTCGCGAAGCATCCGCCATACGTTCACGGTGAATGATCCTGTCGCCTACACGCGTCCCTGGACCAACGTCCGTACATGGACGCTGAAACAGCCCACCGATGTGATCATGGAATACTCCTGCGAAGAGAATAATCTCGGCCTGGAAGACGGTACGATCGTTCGCTGGAAGTATCCAGATCGACAGTAACTAACCACAGAGACGCAGAAACACAGAGGGGGCAGGATCAAGAAATTTGATCCTGCCCCCTCTGTGTTTCTGCGTCTCTGTGGTTACTGATTTACTGGTTTTGATTCTGGGCTGCGGCCCCGCCACCGCCACCACCACCGTAGACTCGGGTTCCATCAGCCTTGGTGATCGATGCGCTGCCGACGCGCGTTGAAGCTTCGCTCTTGGCGCGGATTGCCGACACCGTCACGGTTTCCCCGATCTTCAGCGAATCCGGTCTCCAACCATTACGAAAGAGCGAATTGGGCGCGCCGCCTTCGACCTGATACACGACGGTCTTCCCGCTCGAGTCTTTCGCTTCGATGTGGGTATAAATGTGCGGATTCATCCAGTCGACTTTCTTGACTGTTCCGGTGAATGTGATTGGCTTGCTCCGGTCGAACTCCGCGGATACTGCGTGGTGCGCCAGAGCAGGAGCCGCGGCTGCGAACAGACCGAAACCCAGACTGAAAACGCCTGCCAGTTTCCGTGTCATCGTTCTACCTCCAACGAATCGCTGTTTTAATGCCTCGTGATTATTGAGCCCAGCCTGCGCTAAGTCAAGCGCACCGGATTACTTCTGCGCGCCCGGCAAAGGAGCCTTGCCGTCGAGCATGAACACGAGCAGTTTTGGCGTCACGCCACCAGGGGCCGGGCCAAACCCCGGACCACCAGGACCCGGCGCAGGAGCGCCGGCGCCACCAGCGGGAGGAGTACCTCCTCGTTGGGCTGCAGCTGCTGCGGCCTGAGCGCCAGCGACATCCGGCGAAACATTCGCGCCGGCGCCTGCTCCAGCAGGAGCGGCAGCACCGCGACCGGGTGCTCCGGCAGCCGGCGCTCCGCCAGCCGGCGCTCCGCCAGCCGGCGGCGGAGGAGCCGCACCGCCGCGACCACCGACGGCGCCCGTACCACCCATGAATGCGACATACTGTTTTCCGTCGAGCATGTACGTAATCGGTGGCGCCATGCCGCCGCGTAAACCGGTCTGGACATCCAGAAGTTTTTCACCTTTGTCGGCGCTGTATGCGAGCAATCGGCCGTCCGGCACGACCTGGATCACCAGATTGCCGGCCGTCGTGACTGTTCCACCGCCGATGCCTCCGCCGCCGTTACCACGCCATCGTTCCTTCTGCGTTACGGGATCCCATGCAACGAGTGCACCGCGCTGACCTTCTACCGGAGCAGGTCCGATGGCAGGCAATTGCTTTGCTGCCGGAGGAGGCGTTGCCGGTGCAGGAGGTGTCGCTGGCGCGGCACCGCCAGGAGCTGCTGCACCTGCGCCACCGGCACCGCGTTGACCGCCACCACCACCACCGCCCGGGAATCCAAATACGATGCCCATGTTCTGACGGCCCGGTTGGTATTCGAAGTTGGTCTGTGCCGTGTAATTGAAGGAGCCGCTCATCGAAGCCGGGATGTAGATCAGTCCGGTCGCTGGGTTGTAGGACATCGGCGCCCAATTGTGTGCGCCGCCCGGACCCGGAGCGATTGCGACGGTTTCATCGTTATGGTCATAGTGCGCTTCTGGATTGATGATCGGCCGGCCCGTTTCCTGATCGATACCCTTCGCCCATGTAACCTGAGCGAAAGGCTGAGCGGAGATGAAGGCGCCCGACACGCGATCCAACACGTAATAGAAGCCGTTCTTGTTCGCCTGCATGATCACTTTGCGCGATCTGCCGTTGATCACGATGTCGGCGAGCATGAGCTGCTGCACGCTGTCGAAGTCCCACGAATCGCCGGGAACCATCTGGTAGTGCCATTTCAGGTCGCCCGTGTCGACGTTCACGGCGACGATCGAGCAGACATACAGGTTGTCCTTGCCCTTGGACTGCCGCAGTTCTTCCGGCCACGGTCCGCCGTTTCCTGTGCCGACATAAACGAGGTTGGATTCCGGATCGTAAGCAATAGCGTCCCAAACCGTTCCTCCACCTCCCATCTTCCACCACTCACCAGACCAGGTTTCCGCGGCCTTTCTCATTGCCGGGCTCTCAAAGCCTTTCGATGGATCTCCAGGAACCGTATAGAACCGCCATGCTCTCTGACCGGTGTTCGCATCGTAGGCGTCGAAGAAGCCGCGGACCGGGTACTCGGCGCCGCTTACACCGATGATCACTTTTCCTTTCGCGATTCGCGGCGCCATTGTGATCGTGAAGTTGTCCTGCGAATGGGCGACTCGCGCTTCCCACACGGGTTTGCCTGTTTCAACGTCGAGCGCCTGGAGGCGGCCATCGATCACCGGCGCGATGATCTTCCCCTGATACAGCGCCAGTCCGCGCTGCACGACTCCGCAGCAGATCTTCGGCTGAACTGTGGTGCGGTTGACCTCAGGATCCCAGCGCCATTTTTCCTTGCCGGTGCGCGCATCGACGGCGAACACGATGCTCCAATTGGTGATCGAGAAGAGCGTCCCATTGTGCATGAGCGGCGTCGCTTCCTGACCGCCACCGCCTGGACCAACGTCATAGGACCAGGCAAGCCCAAGCCTGCTCACGTTTGTTGTATCGAGCTGTTTGAGCGGGCTGTATCTTGTTTCCCCGGGAGTGACGCCGTAGCTCAACCATTCTTCTCCGGCCCGTCCGGCGTTCCGGAGAGCCGTATCGTCGACACGGCGGGTCTGCTGGCCCACCGTTACCCACGTTGTCAGGAGGAATGCCACCAGCGACAGAGCCAACCATCTCGTTTTCCGCATATTGATCACCTCGAAGACTGCTTTGTGAAATTAAGGCCCATCCCGGATACCAGAGCCCGTCTAGGGGTGTCAAGAGCTTCATGGCCGCCGCTATAATGTGCACGCGGAATGGAGGCTCTGTAGATGTCGATGACAATGCCGGACTTGATTGCCTCGCAGATCGAACGGGAGGTGGCGTCGTGGCCCGGGGTGACCGTTGAAAGTCATCGCGGCGGGATGATCTTTTTCCGCGTTGGCCGGCGCGAGATCGGACATCTTCACGGCAGCCGCTTTGCCGATCTGCCGTTTCCCGTCCGTATTCGTGAAAATCTGGTCACATCGGGGAAGGCGGACCTTCATTACCTGCATCCTTCAACGGGTTGGATCACGCGCTACATTCGCGGCGAACAGGACATCAAAGGCGTCATCGAGTTGTTCCGGCTGAACTACACGCGCCCGTGGCTGAGCAAACAGCCTTAACGAACCGGCTTGCCGCCCTGATCGCGCGGAGATCGCTGGACATCGGTTGAGTAGCGGACGACCCCATCCGCGCCGGAATAATAGTCATACAGGCCATTGGATGATGCCGACTGCGCGGCGACGGTATATGCGTTTTCCGAAACCGTAAGTGTGAAGTTGTAGCCCGATACAAGTGCCCGGAAACGTGAGTCCAGGAGTCCTTCCGCGATCAACTCCTCGATCGTGCCGTACCGGCCCCCGGAAGAAGTAAGGTACGTGACCTCAGCCGAGTTGATTGTTCGCAGGTTCGCGACTGCAGCGCGGTCACTCGTCGGGCGCGGTCGAGGCACCAAGAGCGTACCGATTTGCAGCGCGAACACCACTCCCGAGACCAGAAAAGGCGCCGCTCCGAGCCAGGTCGCCAAACGATTGTTGGCCCGTCGTCCCATGAGGGATGCTGCGGCCAAACTGACCAACCCCGTCCTGGCGGCGTACGTATTCGATGTCACGGTCGCGAATACGATCACGCCCCAGCACAGAATCGTAATGACCAGCGACAGGTCGACGCGCGGAACCGGCGATTCACCTGATTCCATCCAGCGCAGCAGCAGAGTGCGCGATGCCCAGACGCCGGCGAATCCGACCAGTCCGGCAATCAGATCGAGTCCTGCCGGCACATGTGTTCCCATTGTGGGGAGCCACCTGAACACGGGAACCGCTAACCCGATGATTACCGCGAGAATCCTGGTGTGCCTGGGAGACGTGTCGAACGTTGCGGATACCAGTCCGCCGGAGATCGCCGCGACGAGATTCACGATGTAGTTTCGATAGAGCAGCAGATAGTAGTCGAGCGAGTATCCGGCCGCTGTCGATGGGAACAGCGAAGCGACAAGCAGGGATGCAATAAACGACGCGCCCAGGCCGGCAAGAAGTCCAAGCGCCACGTCGACTTTGCCGGTCAGGCGCAGTGGGCCAGGTTGTTGTCGGGTAATATCTCCATTCGAGCCCGGCAGATTATAGCGGATTCGCCGGAGTGGCCCGGTGCCGGCGCAGAAGCTAGAAACGAGCGACCAGCATCAGCACATCGCCTTCGCGGACTGGAATGCGGCCGTCCAGCAGGATCAGTCCGCGCCCGAAGCACATCCGAACACGAAAAACTGTGGCTGCCGCTTCGTTTCCTGAACTGTCGCGCACACGGACCAACGCCTTGGGATTCGCCCGCAGCCACTGCGCAAAACGATCGCGGCTCGCGTCGTCGGCATGGTGAACCAGGACTGCGGAAGGCGTTTGATCTCGCATGAAGATTTCCAGGACTCTCACTGAAACCGGGGTTACCTCAATGCGCCTCTGGAAAAGGAGAGCCAGGAAGCTGCGTCGGTTGACGATCATGCTTGCTCCTTTTTTCGGCGGACGCGTCCAGCTGTGATGAAGCCGATCGGCATCCGGCGCGAGATTCCGCATATTGCGCAAGCGCCGCGCGCATTTTGACGAATGCGCGCACGACATAGATGCTGGCCTGGAGGGCTACCTTGCTCTTCAGAACACTGGCTAACATGATCGCGCCATGCTCGGTGAATACATGTGGCGCGTGCTTGATATGGTGGCCGCGCTTTAAGGTCACAATTTTGTGACCTTAAAGCTGCGATCTGGTTCGCCTCGGCGAGCGTCAATCGGAACGCGAAATCCGCAGGGAAGCGATTGCGATTACGCTTGAGTTGCTGATTGAGTTGCTTCGTTGATACGCCATACGGTCGCGCGAGATCGTGATCCATCATTACTCTGTGCCCGCGCACCACGACGATCTGTTGCTGTACCGCTTCCACATCTTCGTCCCGCTGTTGTTTAAGGTCACAATTTGTGACTTTGGAAGCGACGCTTTTCGAAATTGCGACTTTTCTGTTTATAGCCATAAATTGCGATCCAATGTGCGGTATTGCACGGCTTCGGAAAGATGTTTGGGTTCGAGGTCTTCAACGCATTCGAGATCGGCAATCGTGCGGGCTACTTTCAAAATGCGATCGTACCCACGCGCGGAGAAACCGAGTTTGGTCACCGCGTTCTCCATGATCTTTTCGCACTCCACGGAGAGCACACAGTGCTTGCGAATCAAACGTGGCCCCATTTGCGCGTTGCAATAAACGTGCTCATCAAAGAATCGGCGGAGTTGAGAGTTTCGAGCGGCGATCACTCGATGCCGGATCACCTCCGACGATTCCGCCGCGCGGCCTCCCGTCAGATCCTTGTAGGGAACGGCGGGCACGTCGACTTGAATATCGATGCGGTCCATCAGTGGTCCGGAGATTTTCGACATGTACCGCTGGATTTGAGGCGGAGTGCAGAAGCACTCCCGTCGAAAATCGTTGGCGAAGCCACACGGGCAGGGGTTCATCGCCGCGATAAGCACAAACGAGGCGGGGAATGTCAGCGTCATTTGTGCTCGCGCAATCGTCACCTTCCGGTCTTCCAGCGGCTGGCGTAACACTTCAAGCACGTTTCGAGGAAACTCCGGAAGTTCATCCAGAAACAGGACGCCGTTGTGCGCCATGCTCACTTCGCCCGGTCGCGGAATCGGTCCTCCACCAACGAGGCCTGCATCCGAGATCGTGTGATGCGGCGACCGAAACGGGCGGGCCGCAGTCAGGCCGGTTTCCGACGGGAGCAGGCCGGCCACTGAATGGATCCGCGTCGTTTCAAGGCTTTCATCAAAGCTCATCGGCGGAAGGATCGTGGGAATGCGTTTCGCAAGCATCGTCTTGCCTGCGCCGGGCGGGCCGATGAGCAGCATGTTATGGCCGCCGGCCATGGCCACTTCGATCGCGCGCTTGGCGTGAAACTGTCCGCGCACCTCCCGAAAGTCTTCATGCCGGCGATTCGATTCGTGTATTTCGATGCGGCTGTCGCCTCGGACCGGTTCGATCGCCTTTGTCCCGTTGATGAATTCCACGACCTCCTTCAGCGTACGCACTGGATAAACCGCGACTCCTTCGACGACTGCGGCCTCGCGTGCGTTTCCAACCGGAACGAGGACATGCGGAATTTTTTGATCGCGAGCCAGCATTGCGATCGAGAGGACGCCCTTTACCGGTCGTATCTTTCCGTCCAGGGTGAGTTCGCCCACCATGAGATAGTCGGAAACATCCTGCTTCGCAAGCAGACCGAATCCACCGAGAATTCCGATCGCCATCGGAAGATCGAACGCCGACCCCTCCTTCTTGACATCCGCCGGCCCGAGGTTGATGACGATCTTCTGGTACGGCGCTCCAAAGCCGTTGTTTCGGATGGCGGGAAGAACTCGATTCTTCGATTCGCGCACAGCGGTATCCGGCAGGCCGACAATCAGGACCTGGCCGTTTCCACCTGTAGAAATATTCACTTCGACATCGACAAGGTACGCCTCGATGCCGTAGACAGCGGCACTACGTGTTTTGAAAAGCATGTTGTGATGTGATGGGATATGGGGCGGGGCAGGAAGAACTCTAGTGAGAGGGCCCGCGATCTTCAAGATGAAAATCTCGAATTTGAATTCGGCGGCGTGAGATGGAGCGCATGAGCATCCTTTGGGCTCTCACCCGGTATTACTTTCGCCTCATACCGCGCGACTGGTATCGCAGACCGCCGTTTTTGCCCATGCCTCCTTCAAACTACATTCGATGGAGATTGCGCACGGCATACGGCAAAAACCGGCCGCCATGGCCGGATGTACTGCGAGATTTGTGGCAATTCGGCGGCTGGCTCCGGACATTTAACAAGGAATAGCCTCAGCTATGCGTCACGTTAAACATTCCGTGGCCGTCCTGATTACGGAGGGAAGCCAGATCCTGGCAATCCGCCGTCCTGATGACGACGATGAATTGCCCGGCATCTGGGGATTGCCGGCCGGCACAGCCCGCGGGAGTGAAGGGCCACAAGACGTGGTCGAGCGGATCGGCCGCGAGAAACTCGGGGTCACTCTGGTGCCGCTGCGCCGACTGGCCTCGGGTTTTCAGGATCGCGCGAAATATCGGCTGGAGATGGAACTCTGGGAAGTCTTGATGGACGGAATTCCAAAGTACGTCGAGTGGCGGTGGGCCTCGTTGGATCTGCTTCGGCCCGGGATGGACGCGGGTTCGTTGTGCTGTGAACTCGCGATAAAAAAGCAAAGCCGCGTCAGCTGATTGTTTCTTTTCGCCAGGGACGGTAGCGGAAGACTGCAACAGCTTGACGCGGCCTGTTTTATCTCTTGCCTTACACCCCTATAGACTGGCGAACCGAATTCGAAAATACAGGTTTTTTTTGAGGGCGCCCTCAGTTTTCCCACCGGAGCAGCAGGCTGCCCCAGGTAAATCCGGCGCCGAAGCTGGCCAGCAGGACGAGGTCGTTCTTTATAACTGTTTTAAATTCAATGGCTTCCGAGAGGCAGATTGGAATCGTAGCGGCCGTCGTGTTGGCATATCGATCAATATTGATAGCGACCTGCGAGTCCGCCAGACCCATCTTGTCGGCCGCCGCCTTCACGATCCTCAGGTTTGCCTGGTGGGGAATGTAGAGTTTGATGTCAGCAGCGGAAAGGCCGTGCTTTTTGAGAATCTCGTCGGAGACATCGACCATACCTCGAACGGCGAACTTGAACACCGCCCTTCCATCCTGATGCACGTAATGCATTTTCTTTGCGATGGTTTCGGGGCTTGTGGGATTCAGACTGCCGCCGGCCGGCATGTTGAGGTACTGGCCGCCGCTTCCATCGCTTCGAAGGATGAAGTCGATGACTCCGCGCTCGCCGTCCTCCGCCGTTTCGAGCAGGACGGCGCCGGCACCGTCACCGAAGAGCACGCACGTTGCTCGATCCTGAAAATCAATGATCGATGTCATGACGTCGGCGCCGATGACGAGCACTTTCCGGTATGTGCCTGAAGTGATGAACTGTGTGCCCGTCGCGAGTGCGTAGACAAAACCGGAACAGGCGCCGGACAAATCGAATCCCCATGCCTTCTTTGCTCCGATCTTTGTCTGCACAAGACATGCGGATGAAGGAAAGAACATGTCCGGAGTAACGGTGGCGACGATGATCAAATCGATTTCATCGGGCGAAATTCCGCGACGTTCCAATACCTGCATTGCAGCGCCGGCCGCCAGATCGCTCGTCGCCTGGCCTTTGGCGACAACGCGGCGTTCGCGAATACCGGTCCGCTCGATGATCCAGTCGTCGGAGGTATCCACGATTTTTTCTAAATCCTTGTTCGTTACTCGGCGTTCAGGCAGGTAATGACCAACGGCGGTTATTTTTGCTCGACGTGTACTCAATAACCTTCAATCTTCCTTTCGACGTTACAAACCGGCGAAATTAGCACAGTCCTTACGCATGTTACAATCCTCGACTGAGGGACATGGATCAAACGTACTTCCAAAAGGGATTTGGGCTTCGTGCTGAAATCCGGCCGCAACTCCACGAAAATTATCGCAGTCAAATCGTCGACCTCATGCGGGCCAACGGCTTTCGTCTGGAGGCTGGCGGCGTCACCTTCCTGCTCGCAATGGAATTCGGTTTTTGTTACGGAGTGGAACGCGCTGTCGAATACGCGTACGAAACAGTAACGAAGTTCCCGAACCGGCGCATCTTTCTGACAGGCGAGATCATCCACAATCCCCACGTGAACAATAAACTCGAGCGCATGGGTATTCGATTTCTTCCGGATGGCAGCGCCAAATACGACGACGTTCGAGAGGAAGACGTCGTGTTGATACCTGCCTTCGGCATTCCCGCAGCCGACATCGACCTGCTGGCGAAAAGGGGCTGTGTCGTTGTCGACACAACGTGCGGTTCTGTTCTCAATGTCTGGAAAAACGTTGAGCGGTACGCGCGAGCGGGGGTCACGTCCGTCATCCACGGCAAATTCGAGCATGAAGAGACTGAAGCGACCTTTTCTCGAACAACGTTATTCTCGGGCGCTCAGTATCTGATCATTCGCGACAAGAGAGAGGCCGCCTACGTTTGCGACTACATTGCCGATCGAGGTGACCCGCGGGAATTCCTGTCTCGATTCCGCAGGGCTGTATCCAAAGACTTTGATCCCGCTCGGCACCTCGAGCGCATCGGACTCGCCAACCAGACGACCATGCTCAGTTCGGAGTCGCTCGAGATAGCGGAGATGCTTCGCGTCGCGATGACCCGGCAGTACGGCGAGGAGGAAATGGCGGGCCGCTTCTATTCCTTCGATACGATCTGCAGCGCAACCCAGGATCGGCAGGACGCCGTCCGCGAACTGGAACGGCAAAAGCCGGATCTGATGATCGTCATCGGCGGTTACAACAGCAGCAACACCAACAATCTCTCCAAAATCGCCGCCGGATTCGTTGCGACCTACCATATCGAGGAGGCCACAGGAATCATGAGCGCCGAAGAGATCCGCCACAAGCCACCCGGGGGCAAAGAGGAAGTGATAACGCGCGGATGGCTTCCCCTTGAAACGAAGGTCATCGGAATAACGGCCGGCGCCTCCACTCCGAACAATCAGATCGGAGAAACCATCGAACGCATCGTCAGCTTTCGCGGTAGAATGGATTACGCGACATTATTAGGAGTGCATTGATACGTGGCATACGATCCGAAAAAAGCGAATCCAACTCTGATCATCCCCGAAGCACCCGGCAAGATCACGCGCAAGAAAAAGAAACCGAAGGAAATTGCCGTTGTCATTCCCGATAACTGCACTGGTTGTGAAGCCTGCATCAGTTTCTGCCCCGTGGATTGCATCGAACACACTCCGCGCGACACCTCTGACGGCATAAACGTCGTGATTCCGGCCGTGCAGGTCCGGTTCGACGAATGCATCGGCTGTAAGATCTGCGTCAATGTTTGCGAACGCATGGCCTGGGATGCGGTCGAAATGTGGCCGACCGAACGCGTCGAAGAGTTCTTCGGAATCAAGATCCACGACAAGTATGAGGATGCGGTCGTAGCGTACTCCGAGAAATAGAAACACAAAGACTACCGCTTCACGATCGCCTTCATCAGTGTCTCACCGTGAAATCTGCCGTTCTCTATGAATACCTCACCATTCAGACGGCCTCCGATTACAGAACCGGCCAGATAAACGCCCGCAACGTTGGTTTCGAACGTTTCCGGATTGTATTCAGGGCGAAGGGTACTCGAGTCATACCGTATCCCCAACTGCTCGAAGAATTTCGTCGAAGAGTGATAGCCGGTCAGCGCGAATACCTGATGAGCGGCAACATCCAGCCGTTCGCCATTCTGCGAAATCCTCACGTGGGTTCTGGTGATCTGCAGAACCGTGGCATTGAAGTACGCCGCGATTTCATTCCGTTTGAACCGGTTTTCGATATCCGGCCGTACCCAGTACTTCACGGTTTCTCCCATCGCCGATCCGCGATGGATCAGTGATACGCGGGCTCCCCCGCGGAACAAATCGAGAGCGGCCTCGGCTGCCGAGTTCTTTCCGCCGATAACGACGACATCGCGATCGTAGAACGGATGGGCTTCCGTGTAGTAATGAGAAACGTGCGACGAGTCTTCGCCGGGAACCTTCATCATGTTTGGGTTGTCGTAATAGCCGATCGAGATGACGACGTTGTGCGTTTCATACGCGCCGCCGGCCGTTTCGACACGAAAGGTGTACGGCTTCACCTGTTGGATGCGCTGCACTTCTTCGTACTGATGCACGTCGAGCTGAAAAGCGCCCGCCACTTTCCGGTAATACTTGAGCGCTTCGTTTCGCGTCGGTTTCTCACGCTCCGAGACGAGCGGGACACCGCCGATTTCGAGAAGTTCCGGCGTCGTGAAGAAGATCATCTGCGTTGGGAAGCGCAGGATCGAATCGGTAATGCCTCCTTTGTCCAGTACCAGATACTTCAAACCGTGTTTCTTTGCTTCAATGGCTGCCGCGAGCCCGCTCGGCCCCGCCCCGACGATAACGACGTCGAACAATTCCTTACTCATTTAGATTTCCAGGTAATTCCCTTCCGCAACGATGTTGGCAGTGGATGTCAGTTTCAATCGGCCGTTTTCCGGCCACTCGACAACCAGCTTGCCTGCTTTAGCGTGCACCGTGACCTTCCGTCCGGTTTTGCCGTTCAGTATCGACGCAACAGTCGCGCCGCACGATCCTGTTCCTGATGCGTTCGAATAACCGACTCCACGTTCCCAGAATCGCACTTCCAACTCGCTATCGTTGAGCACGTGGATGAACTCGACATTCGTACGGTTGGGGAATGCCGGATGCCTTTCAAGCAATGGCCCGATCGCGGATACATAGGAGTCGTCCACCTTGTCCACGAACAGAGAACAATGCGGATTGCCGGTTGAGCACGCTGTGATCTGGAACGATCGGTCGCCTGCGCGCAGCGGATAATCGACGACGCGGTCCATCGGAGTATCCGGCACGAATGGAATGTCCGGCGGGGCCAGTTTCGGTTCGCCCATGTCTGCTTCGTACTCGCGTCCGACACGCCGAAGCGCGTACAAACCAGAGATAGTCCGGAGGCGGATCTCATTTTCCGGCCAACGTCCCGACTCCACGAGGTATGCTGCAAGGCAACGCAAGCCGTTTCCGGAACACTCCGCTTCGCCGCCGTCCTGATTGAAGATCCTCAGGTTGAAGGCGTCGTTGCCGGAGTTCCAGAGAATCAGGCCGTCGCCGCCTACGCCGAAATACCGGTCACAAATCTTCTGTGCCAAGCCGGCAAGGTCGTCCGGTAGCGCGTCCGTCTTTTCAACCAGGATGAAATCATTTCCCAGTGCATGTGTCTTGACGAACGGAATCATGCGATATGGTCGCTCCGATCGTCCGGTTCGCGATTTTCGCCAGAGGAGAACTGCCGCGTGTTGCCGCCGGTTTCCAGTTGGGTGACCTCGGGGATTTCCGATAGCTGCTGCATGATTTTTATGTTCGTATCGCGCGCGACAAAGAGGTTGAACCAGACACGGTAGTGTCCCGTCTTCTTCTTGAAATTGAAGCTCGCCGCCGCGACGGAACATTCTTGAAGAACCTTGTGAATAGACACGAGAGCGCGGTTCAAATCCGAGACCGTCAACGCATAGCTGTATGATTTGCGGCCCTGGATTTTGTCTTCCATGAACGCCAGCAGGTACAGAATGACAAGACTCATCGCGGTCGTGAAAACGGCGACAAGATACATACCCGATCCGAGCGCCATTCCGACGCCCGCTACGACCCAGATCGTGGCTGCCGTCGTCAGTCCTAAAACGAAACCGTGGGAGTGCAGCACCGCTCCGGCGCCCAGGAATCCGATTCCGGAAATAATCTGCGCCGCGATACGTGTAGGATCTCCGCCGAGGATTTCCGCGACTTTCGTCGAAATGCTCATGAACAACGTGGAACCCACGCAGATCAGAATGTTCGTGCGCAGACCTGCCGGCTTGTCGCGCATCTCGCGTTCCACACCGATGATGCCGCCCAGCAGGGCTGCCAGCAGAAGCTTAATGGGGATTGTTGGATCCATGGCTCTCGACGATTACCGTCCGCAACAGTTTACCGCGAAGTCCGTGAGCGATACCTCTTCTCGACAATGACGGCTGCGCCGGCAAACACGAATGTCATAAGCAGCCCGCCTTCGGGACCGTACCCGCCGCCCAGAAGGAGGTCGCTTCCGGCGATGCCCGTTGTCCAGAGCGATGCAATATCGATGCCGGAGAGAGGAAAGCCGAACACAAAACCGAGTCCGAGGTTCCAGACGACATGAATTCCGTACGGCATCCAGAGCGATCCTGTGCGGGTATACGCAAGAGACAACAGAATTCCGGCGACCACCGTGTTGATGGTGCTGAGAACCGATGCATTCGGATTCTGCCAGTGCAGCGCCCCGAACAGCAGAGAGAGCGCGAGCATGGCAGGCCAGGGACCGATTGCTTCACTCAGGGTCCGAAGTGGGAATCCGCGAAAGATCAATTCCTCGTTTGCAGCCGCCCACAACAAAAGGCCGAAGGTTGCGACGAGCGCGCCCGGCGGAGCCTGGTCGCCTGTCCAGCGCATGCTGACGAAACCAATCGCATAGCATCCGCCGATCATCAACGCCAGCATCCCCGCGGCAAAACCCAGACCCACCGCGAAGTCCTGCTGCCACCGCGGCACAAGGCCGATGCCGAATTCGTGCAGCGGTCGATGGTCCATGAACCGTATGGTCAGCAACATCGCCGCTATCGCGGGCACGGAGAACATGATGTTGCTCAGCGCGATGTTTACAAGCTGGTCCTGGAGGATCGTGCTGCCCGTGCTGTCGCCGGCTAAAAGCGTCAGTCCTGCAGTAATCCAGAGGAAGAGGATGAAAAAAAACACGTAGGCTGCGAATTTCCAGCCCGAACGCAGCGTCAGGCCCTGGTTCAGGAATATAGACATCGCCGCCTCGTGGCCATCGCGGGTGTCTCAGACATACTTGCGGATTAACAATTCGACTTTCTTTTTCGTGTCCTCGGGAACCTTGCTCAGGTCCGTCATGATCGCGTGCTGCAGCGCATGTCCACACTTGCAGGTGCGATCGACGGGCAGCCGCTTCACCGCCGCGCGGATGATCTTTTGAGCGTTATCGCTGTTCTTCTTGAGGTTCTCGATCACTTCCTTCACGGTCACGGCATCGTGATCCGGATGCCAGCAATCGTAATCCGTGACGAGTGCCATCGTCGTGTAGCAGATTTCTGCTTCGCGCGCGAGTTTCGCTTCCTGAAGATTCGTCATCCCGATCAGGTCGGCTCCATGTTTGCGATAGGTATTGGACTCGGCCACGGTGGAGAACTGCGGTCCCTCCATGCAGACGTACGTACCTCCCCGTTTCACCGGAACGCCGGAATCGCGTGCTCCCTGTTCGATAACATCCGCGAGTTTCGCGCACAGCGGATGAGCAAAACTGACGTGCACGACAATGCCGTTGCCGAAGAACGTCGAGATCCTGGTCTTTGTTCGATCGTAAAACTGGTCCGGCAGGACGATGTCCAACGGCCTCAGTTCCTCTTTCAACGAGCCGACGGCGCTCGCGGAAAGAATCCACTCCACGCCCAGTTGTTTGAAACCGTAGATGTTGGCCCGGAAATTCAACTCCGAAGGCGAGATCGAGTGGCTTCGATTGTGCCGCGCGAGAAACACGACACGTTTGCCTTCCAGCGTTCCGACGCGATACGCATCGGACGGGTTGCCGAACGGTGTTTCGACCTGGACTTCCGAGATATCCGTCAGACCTGCCATTTCGTAAAGACCACTGCCGCCGACAATGCCGATCCTGATGTCATTCGCCATGCTGAACTAACTCCAGTAAGACTCCGTGTGTTGAAGAAGGATGAATGAACGCAATGCGCGTGTTGTGCGCGCCGCGCCGCGGGACGCTGTCGATAAGCCGGACGCCGGCTGCTCTCAACCGTTCCAGCGACTCTTCGATGTTCTGTACTCTCAACGCTATGTGGTGAATGCCTTCACCGCGTTTCGCCATGAATTTCTCTATCGGGGATTCCGGGCCGGTGGGCTCCAGAAGCTCGATGTGGCTCTCGCCGATGTTCAGCATCGCAACGCGCACACCCTGCTCGTCGACCTGATCGAAGCCACTGACCTTCAATCCCATCGCATGTTCGTAGACTTTGATGGCGTCGTCGAGCGACTTCACCGCGATTCCGATGTGATCGATCTTCACTTGAACCTCAGATTCCGTATGACTTCATCCACGATTGTGTAAGGGTCCTGCTGCCGGTTCGCGATTTCTTCGGCGAGTTTGTTGAGTTTTCCGTCCGGGAAGACCTGCTCGACGGCGATCCGTACCAGCCTCTCTTCCAGCAGTGTAATTAGCCGCTGCCTCGCGGCCTCTCTCTTTTTTTCGAGCCGCGCGGTAGAACTCTGAAAAAACGCGGCGCATTGTGCGATCGTTTCAATCAGTTCGTCGATTCCCCGGCCTTCGGTAGCGACGGTTTTGACGATCGGCGGATCCCATCCGTCTGGGCGATGAGCCAGCGAAAGAACGGTCTGAACCGCCCGCTCCATTTTTTCCACGCCTGGACGATCGCATTTGTTCAGGACGAAGATGTCGCCGATTTCCATGATGCCGGCCTTGAGCGCCTGAACGTCGTCTCCCATTCCCGGCACAAGCACGACGAGAGAAACGTCTGCGAGTTTGACGATGTCGATCTCGTCCTGCCCGACACCAACGGTTTCGACGATGATCGGGTTTTTGCCGGCTGCATCCAGGACCGTGACGACGTCCGCCGTCGCCGTCGCGAGCCCGCCGAGATTTCCTCGCGTTGCCATGCTTCGGATGTAAACGCCGGGATCGGTGCCGGGGCCCTGCATGCGAATCCGGTCTCCCAGTATGGCGCCGCCTGTGAATGGACTGCTCGGATCGACCGCCACCACCGCCAGCGTGTTGCCTTTCTTTCGATATGTGGAAGCGAGGCGATCCACCAGCGTGCTTTTGCCCGAGCCCGGGCTTCCGGTGACACCGAGAACCTGCGCTTTTCCGGTACGCGAAAACAATTGCTGGAGCAGCGGCAGGCTGTCTGCGGACCGGTTCTCCACGCGCGTGATGATGCGCGCGAGCGCGCGGGTATCTCCTTTGAAGAATCTGTCGAGGAGTTGGTCCGGCATCAGTTTGGACCGGCGGCTAGGATCTCAATATTTCGCGCGCTATGACGAGCCGCTGGATTTCGCTCGTGCCTTCGCCGATCGTGCAGAGTTTAACGTCACGATAGAACTTTTCGGCAGGATATTCCTTGATGTAGCCGTAGCCTCCGTGGACTTGCACGCATTCGTTCGCCACGCGAACGGCAACCTCCCCGGCGTACAGCTTTGCCATCGATGACTGAGCGGTCGTTTGCATGCCCTGGTCTTTCATCCATGCGGCCCGATGCGTGAGGAGGCGCGCCGCATCGATCTCTGTCGCCATGTCCGCAAGCTTGAATTGAATCGCCTGAAATTCCGCGATTGGCCGCCCGAATTGTTTCCGCTGTTTCGAGTAATGCAGCGCCGCTTCGTATGCGCCCTGAGCCATGCCGACGCCCAGCGCAGCGATGCTGATTCGGCCGCCGTCGAGAACTTTCAACGCGTCGATGAAGCCGTGCCCGGGTTCGCCGAGCAGATTCTCTTTCGGGATGCGGCAGTCCTCAAAGACGACAGTCGACGTATCGCTGGCTCTGAGTCCAAGTTTGTTTTCTTTTTTACCGGCGGAGAAACCGGGCATGCCCTTCTCGAGAATGAATGCGGAAATACCGTGATGCCCCGCAGACTTGTCGGTTACCGCCATCGCAACACATACATCGCCGTATGTGCCATGCGTTGTGAAGGTTTTCTGTCCGTTCAGAATCCAGTGATCGCCGTCGAGCCGGGCTACTGTCTGTGTGCCGCCTGCGTCGCTGCCGGCCTCGGGCTCCGTGAGGCTCCATGCCCCGATCTTTTCTCCCCTGGCCAGAGGCACGACGAACCGGCGCCGCTGATCTTCAGTACCGAAACTGTAGATATGACCGGTGCAGAGTGAGTTGTGCGCAGCGACAGAGATTCCTATCGAGCCATCGACGCGCGACAGTTCTTCGACGATCGTCACATATTCAACGTATCCCAGGCCGGAGCCGCCGTACTCGGTTGGAATGAGGACTCCCAGAAATCCCAGTTGCGCGAGTTGCTTGAGGATGTCGATCGGGAAGATCTGCTTTTCGTCCCATTCCATCACGTGAGGACGAATCTCCCGTTCGGCAAACTCGCGAACGGTGCGTTTTATTTCGAGGAGTTCTTCGCTGAATCCGAAATCCATGTTCAGACCGAAGGTTCAATCATCGTCCACGTCATATCGCAATCCCCGCATCGGTATCGGTTGCCGGGTTTTTCCAACGTGTCGACGCGAATGAAAGATGATGAGCAGAACGGGCAATAATTGATCGCACAGGAAGGATTCTCGAGTTGGGTCAACCGGCCGCTGCTCTCCTCGATCGAAGAGAGCAACGTTTCCACGATCATCGATTGGCTGCGCCGCCAGTCGTTTCGCGGCGGCCAGAAAACCTCGATCGCCGTCGGAATCCATCCATGGGGCGTGAGCGGAATACCGGCAGGCGCGGCATAACTCAGCAGACAATCGACGCGGCAATCAGTGCCCGCCAGCTTTGCGTCCAGAATCCTTAACAGCTCGCTCAGGCGTTGCAGACCGGACGCGCCCAGGACATTGATTTCCAGCCAAAGCGTGTCTTCCTGCTTGTGTCCGGCGCAGCAGCCTTCGATTCGGATCCAGGAGAACCGTCCCAGTTCCTTCAAAACCGGTCTCAGCGCCCTGTCAGCCTTGCTGAGGATGTCGGAATTGGACATGGACTGAGGATAGCACGGGGGTTGAAAACCGGGTCCGTTGCCATCGAACTCTTCAGTCGCGGCCGCGAATCTGCCGCGCGCGCTGGACCAGTTGCAGGAATTCGCGGCGGTAGCCGTTCCGATCGGAACCGAGACTGTCTTCGGCAATGCTCAGAACGGAATTGATCGTCGATGTTCCTTTGTGCGGCGAGTCGCGCAGGATCATTCCGAACGACGCAACCGCGGCGGCAAAGCGGAAATCGACACTGGATTTGACAAACGGCTGCTGACGATCGACCAGTGGAAATTCCAGCAATCTGCTGTCGCCGCCCGAAGGCTCCTTGTAGCGCACTTTCACGATCAATGTTTCATTCGACGCGTTCCTGGCCAACGGTGCCGCCGGGACCTGCTGATACCTGAGCGGATCCACTCCCGGCGCGCCTGACGCGTTGACCGGAATGCCGCGCGGCACCACTTGATATAGAACAGTCACCGTATGGCCCGCGCCCATTTCGCCTGCGTCCTTCAGGTCATTGTTGAAGTCTTCGTTGCGCAGGGCGCGGTTTTCGTAGCCGATGAGGCGATACGCATCGACGACGGCCGGGTTGAATTCGACCTGGACCTTCACGTCGCTGGCCATCGTGACGAGCGTGCTGCTCATTTGATCAACCAGAACTTTGCGAGCTTCATTCAACGTGTCGATGTATGCGAAGTTGCCGTTCCCTTTGTCGGCCAGCATTTCGAGCCTGGCGTCCTTGTAGTTGCCCATTCCAACACCAAGCACCGTCAGAAACACACCGGTCTTCGCCTTGTCTTCGATCAGGCGAAGCAGAGCATTGTCGTTGGTGATCCCGACATTGAAATCTCCGTCCGTAGCCAGAATCACGCGATTCACACCGCCAGGAATGAAACCTGCCGTCGCCTGTTCGTACGCGAGCTGAATGCCTGAAGCGCCATTGGTGGAACCGCCGGCCTTGAGACTGCCGATGAGTTGAAGGATGGTGTCCTTCTGGTCTCCACGGGTCGGGCGCAATGCGACTCCGGTCGTACCGGCATACGTCACCACGGTGACTCGGTCATTCGCGTTCAGTTGGTCGACGAGCATCCGCATGGCATTTTTCAGCAACGGAAGCCGTTCCTCAGGCTCCATTGATCCGGACACATCCAGCAGAAACACGAGGTTGCTTGCCGGTCTGCGGCGTGCTTCGAGATCCCGGGCTTTGATTGCAACCCGGACCAGCCGGTGTTGCGGACTCCAGGGCGCGGGAGCCACCTCGATCGACGCACCGATAGGATTGTTGCCTTGTGGCTGCGGGTAATCGTAGGGGAAGTAGTTGATCATTTCCTCGATGCGGACGGCATCGCGGGGGGGAATCTGGTTCTGGTTCAGAAGTCGTCGCACGTTCGAGTACGAGGCAGTGTCCACATCGATCGAAAACGTCGATAACCGGTTCTGGAGGACGGGCAGGAAAGGATTGTCGTTGATCCTGTCGTACGACTCCGCACCGTTGTAGAGGCCGGGCCGAGTCCGATCGAATCCGGGAGGAACCCCCGGAAACCGCGGCGATACGCTTGTAGGAACAGCGAGATTATCGACCCCGAAATTGGCGACACCTGGGGCGAGCGCCTGCACGCGCGATCGTGCACCGGCTCCGGCCTGTCCTACTACGCCAACGGAGGCGCTGGAGGCGCTTGAGAGTTTGTTATCCGCTGTCGTGACTACTTCAACGGATTGATTGACCTGCGCCACCTGCAGCGTCAAGTCCTGCTTTGCCTGTGCATTCGCACCCAGTTGAATGCCATCGCGGGTTGCGGTCTGAAATCCTGGGAGGGATGAGTTCAGCCTATAGTTGCCCGGCTGGAGACCATCGAGGGCGAAATTTCCGGCCGCATCGGTTACGGTTTTCGACGTAGCGCCGGTCTCGGTGTTCGTCGCCGTAACGTCGACGCCTGGAATAAGTGCGGACGTCGCATCCTTCACTGTTCCGAATACCCTGCCTGTTGGCCGTGCTTCATTTTCCTTACGAGCTTCCTCTGCAACAGGCGGCGCCGGGCGGGTTCCTTCAAGCCCGGGAGCAACCGCTGCCGCCTCGGCAAATGTCGCGACGGTTTCGGCCGTCGCGGTCTGATTCACGGCATCCGCCATCGCTCGAGCAGGTGCAGGCGATGCGGCC
>Ga0137433_1000455_pt1 | contig 21781 bp, 17 predicted proteins | sample EasRivERMZT840_2_FD_102335 | JGI IMG/M metagenome (GOLD analysis project Ga0137433, IMG submission 102335) | Soil microbial communities from meander-bound floodplain in the East River, Colorado, USA - East River MetaG ERMZT840_2 | ecosystem: Environmental > Terrestrial > Soil > Floodplain ...
CACCGCCACAGCCGCCGCCCGTCCGCCGGCGGAACCCAATCCGGATGATGCGACCCGCCCATTGGGAACGCGCAGCTTCAAGCTCATGTACGTGCTGACGCCGATCGTTGCTTTCGTCGGCCAGCGCCTTCGCGTGCGCGGACTGCTGATGGGGGACGGCGGCAAGGACGGAATCAACGTATCCACGACGCAGTCGGTGAATAAGACCTGCCCGTAAGAGGAGTGCTTCTCAACGGTCAGCGCTCAGCATTCTCGCTACGTAAATACGTAAATGAAGATCGGCAATCGAACAATCGTTCAATTGTCCGATTGTCTAGTTGATGCCGTCATGATGAACCCGACAATACTTGCCGCCACCTGGAGTGATGGCCTGTTCGTCTTTTCCGATGATGTCTCCCGCCAGGAGCTTGCCGGTCAGGCGATAAGAGCGATTGCGCCCGCCGGGCATGGAGGCGCCCTCGCTGTCGTCGATGGGCATTCGATCTACCGCCGCACAGCTTCGGGTTCATGGAATACGATTGCGACCAGCGAACTTCCTCTGGCGTGCTGTGTGGCGGTCGGCGATGCGATCTACGCCGGAACGGACGACGCGCGCATGCTGCGCGTCAACTCAAACGGCCGGATCGACGCGCTTAGCGATTTTGATGGGGTGCCGGGCCGAGACACCTGGTATGCCGGCGCGGCAATGATCGACGGCCGGCTTCTCGGACCACCGCTCGGAATTCGCTCGATAACGGCAACCGCCGATGGCGCCGCGCTTCTCGCCAACGTCCATGTCGGCGGCATTCCGCGGTCGACGGACCTCGGTGCAACCTGGCAGCCCACGATCGATATTGAAAGTGACATCCACGAAGTTCGGGCGCATCCCGCGCATCCCGAAATCGTGGCGGCGGCCGCAGCGGCCGGGCTTTGTATCAGCCGCGATCGCGGAGCGACATGGACAATCGAGCGGGAGGGGCTTCACGCGTCGTACTGCTCTGCCGTCGCGTTTGCTGGCGACGATATTCTCATCGCCGCCGCTGCACATCACTTCGCCACAGAAGGCGCCGTGTATCGCCGTCCGATAGACGGCGCACGTTCGCTCACAACGTTTGATGGCGGCTTCCCCACATGGACACACGGAATCGTCGATACAGGTTGCATCGCAGCCTATGCGTCCTCGATCGCCGTTGCGGACAAGGGCGGCAACCTGTACGTGTCTGCCGACGCCGGGCGTACGTGGTCCCATCGCGCCAACGGTCTTCCAGGAATCAGCAGTCTTGTGATCGTCTGAAGCGGAACTCGTTCATCGAAGAGATTCCAGGTAGGTCGCGAAATTATCGTTGAAAAGCGCACCGGGGCGTCGCTCCCGAAGGCGCTGAACAATCGCCGGACCGGGCATACCGAGATTGTTCAGGATGAGACCCGCAACCAGAGCGGAACGGTTGAACCCCATACCACAATGAGACAACACGCGATGGCCGGCGCCGACGAGATTCGCGCCCAGATTGCCGACCGCGTGAAGCTTCTGCAGATTGGGAAGGTTTTCATCAAAGATCGGGAAGTAGATATACAGACACTGATTCGGAGCCGTCGGCACTCCATCATCGAGGGTTCCGTCGAGATCGATGATGGTGTCGACATTGTGCCGTTCGACTACCTTCCAATCGCTGATAGCGGGCGATATGAAAAGCCGGCCATGATCGTCGACTTGATAGAGCTCCATCTTAAAAATGTCCATCGCGCAAGAGAGTAGCACGAAGAAATCCCGACTCTCACGCGCCGGACAGACCGAACTCCTGCCGCATGGAGTCGTGCTCGCGCCGCAGGCTGCTCATCAATTCCCTGAACCCATCGTTCTCGTGCAACGGGCGTAGATTCGGGTCGATCTGAAAGAAGCGATAGTTGGGCAGCCCAAACTCAGAGCAACGATGCAATTCGGCGAGTGCCTTGTCGGCCCTGCCACTGATCGCATAGGCTGCCGCGCAGAAATGCCAGGTGTGATGTGTGTGCGTGAGGCTGCGGACACTGCGTCCCGCCTCGCCCGCCAAAGATTCAGCGCGCGTGAAGTCGGCATCAAGAGCCGCCAGGATCGCATCCATTCCGGTAACGAACGACTCGTTCGGGAACCGCAGGCGGGCTTGCTCTACCGCGTCTCGCGCCTCAGCGGTTCGGCCTGCCCATAACAGCGAAAGAGGTTGGTGCGCATACGAAAGAACATGGTTTGAATCCATTCGGAGAGCCCGTTCGTGGTAGTCGACGGCCTTCTCGAATTCGTCACGCTGCAGCGATACCAAAGCCAGGTGCACGTATGGAATGCCGGCGGTGGTCTCTTCGGCATCGCGGGCGGCTGCATCCAGGAATCCCAGATGCCACAGAACAGGTGCGCGCTGATGGCGGGCGTATTGACGATTGGGATCGATTTTCAACGCTGCGTTCAACGCGCGGAGCGCAGCCCGATTTTGAAACTTCCGCGACGGCGACCACACGATCATGCTGCGAGCGCACAATGCGTCACACTGCACCGGATCCAGTTCAAGCGTTCTGGCGATCGCCTGCTCGCCCAGATCGAACCACTTCGGGTCCTGGTCCAGATGCGCTCCCATCATCCGTATCGCCGTCCTGCTTGATGGAGGCGAGTATTTGAGAATCGCCGGCGCGATGCGCCTGAATCAACACACGCACTTTCGACCCCATGGTCTGGATCACACCTTCCACGACCATGTCCACACTTTGTTCACGTGCGATTTTTTGCCAGTCCGTTTCCTGCCCTGCGTAGCGCATCACACTGGCGATCGGCCGGACGCGCAGCTTTCCGCTCGACGACAGACGATGAATGATCGCGTCCGCCAGCGATACGGACAGATACTGCTCCGTCTCCGGACCGCGCAGCAGCTTGCAAGCGTGTTGGGACCGCCGAAGGGCTGCCTCCCGGTGGCCGCCTCGTACAGGACACAGCCGAAGGAAAAAATGTCGGAACTTGCACCCACATCCTCTCCGCGAGTTTGTTCGGGCGACATGTACGCGACCGTGCCGACGACCTGTCCGCGGCCCGTCAACTGCGTATCGTTGGCGTCGCGCTGTAACCTTGCAATCCCGAAATCGACGACCTTCACCTGCTGCTGAGCCGTCACCAGAATATTCGCAGGCTTAATGTCCCGATGGACAATACCTGCAGCGTGTGCCGCTCCCAATGCCAGTGCGACCTGCGAACCAACCTCCGCCACCTGCTCAAAACTCAGACCTCCAACTGGAATCACGTCCTTCAGTGTCCGCGCCGCGACGTACTCCATAACCAGAAAATCCACGTCGCTATCGCTCGAGATGTCGTAAAGAACGGCGATGTTGGGATGGGTCAGCGCAGACGCTGCGCGGGCTTCGTTCAGAAAGCGTCGCTTGAAAACGAGATCCGACGCGAGTTCCTTTGAGAGTACTTTGATCGCGACCGTGCGGCCGAGTCGCGTGTCGTGACCGCGATAGACGGCGCCCATGCCGCCCTCACCCAGGAGCGTTTCGAGTTTGTAGGGGCCAAGTTGTGTGCCGGGAGCGAGATCCTTCACGGTTGTTGGACGGTATCATACGCCAGTCTGGGCGGTCATAGACCGCCCAGACTGCTAACCGTTGGTTGCATCGAAAGCAGCGAAAGTCTGTCCGTCGCGCGCGAGCCGTTCCAATAACGGGGCGGGTTTCCAGTAATCGCCGTGCTGGCGGTGAAATTCGACGACGCGGTCGTAGATCTTCCGAAGCCCGATCGTGTCCGCATACCACATCGGACCGCCGCGATAGGCCGGGAAGCCGTAACCGGTGTTGTAGATCGTGTCGATGTCTGCCGCGCGTTGAGCAAATCCCTCGTCGAGAATGCGCGCGCCTTCATTGATCATGACGTAGATACATCGTTCGAGGATTTCTTCATTGCTCACGGAGCGTCGGGCAATGCCGGCCTGCTTCGCAGTCCTCTCAATGAGCGATTCGACTTCGGGATCCCGCAACGGCGTGCGGCCGTCTTCATTTCGATACCAGCCGGCTCCGGTTTTCTGGCCCCACCGATTGGCTTCATAAAGCTTTTCGAGAACGAGTGGACTTCGATCGCCCTGTTTCAGCAGTCGCTTCGTGTCCTGCAGAATGCGCCAGCCCAGATCGATACCTCCCATGTCATCGACCGCGAATATTCCCATCGCCATTCCGAAATCGGTGAGCACCTGATCGACCTGCGAAGGCGTCGCTCCCTCTTCCACCAGGAACTGAGCTTCGCGCATATAAGGCAGCATCATGCGATTTCCGACAAAGCCTCTGCAGTTGCCGACCAGCACGCCGACCTTGCGAAGCCGCTTTGCCAGCGCCATTGCCGTCGCGATGATTTCTTTATCCGTGCGCGCTCCACGGACGACTTCGACCAGCCGCATGACATGCGCCGGACTGAAGAAATGAATGCCGATGACCATGTTCGGCCGCGACGTCGCGCCGGCGATCTCATCGACATCCAGCGTCGATGTGTTCGTCGCCAGCACGCAGTCGGCTTTGGCACTTCTGTCGATTTCAGCGAAAACCTGCTTCTTGAGCGACATGTTCTCGAAGACGGCTTCGATGATGATGTCGGCATCTGCGAAACCGTCGTATGTCACCTGAGGTTTGATCAACGCGATCCGCTGTTCCATCTCCTGCGGGGTCAATCTTCCCTTCTTGACCGACGACTCGTAGTTTTTGCGGACCGCAGCCATGCCGCGATCCAGCGCCGACTGCTCCGTTTCCTTGAGCAGCACCGGAATTCCCGCGTTCGCCAGAGCCGTCGAAATTCCGGCTCCCATCGTTCCGGCTCCGATCACTCCGGCTTTACGAATCGTGTATGTCCTCGTCTCCGGCGAAATGCCCCGGACTTTTGAAACGGCGCGTTCGGCGAAGAATGCGTGAATGAGCGCCCGCGCTTCGTCTCCGGCCAGACATTGTTCGATGATTTCGCGTTCACGTTTGCAGCCTTCTTCAAACGGCAGCGTGACGGCCGCTTCGACGGCTTCGATCACACGGAGAGGGGCAATCATGTTGCGGCGTGTCTTCCGCGCCTGCTCGCGGCCGGCGGCGAAGATCCGCGCATTGGATTCGGGCGAGCCGAGTTTTTCGTTCCGGTCACGGGTCCGGCGGTGCGGGCCGCCGGAATCGGCCGCCTGTCGCGCGAACGCGATGGCGCCGGCCCGCAAATCCCCTTCAATGATTTTGTCGAAGAGACCCAGACGCACGGCATCGGGAGCCTTGATGGGTCTGCCGGAGACGAACATATCCACGGCCGCTTCAACGCCGACCAGCCGCGGAAGCCGCTGCGAGCCTTCTGCGCCCGGGATGATTCCGAGATTCACTTCCGGCTGGCCGCCCTGCGCATCGGCGCTGGCGACGCGATAGTGTCCGGCCATCGCCAGTTCCAAACCTCCGCCGAGAGCCGTGCCGTGGATGGCGACAACGACAGGTTTGGGGCAGTCTTCGATGTCTTTCAACAATTGATGAATGTTGGGAGCGCCCGGGCCGCGCCCCTGTGCCTGGTCTTCCAGTTCCTTGATGTCCGCGCCTGCGACAAACGTCTTACCTGCGCCGATCAACACGACGGCAGAAACCGACGCGTCACGCGAGGCCCGCCCGATCGCTGCGACAAGGCCTTCGGCAACATTCGTACTCAGCGCGTTGACCGGAGGATTGTCGATGGTGACAACGGCAACGCCGCTTTCCACAGTGAATTTCACAAGTTCATTCATCAGTGATCGAACGTATCATAACAACCCGTTATGAACTTCAATGAACTCATCGCCATCGACACACACGTCCACCTGCATGGAGACAACACCAGCGGGAATGCCGCCGATGAAGCGGCGCGCAAGTATTTCGGACACACGGGTGCGGAACCGAAGCCGGAGGAAACGGCATTGCATTACCGGTCGAAGAAGATCGGCTGCGTTGTCTTTTCTGTCGATGAGCAGATCACCGGACGCAAACAGGTTGCGAATGACGATGTGATCGCTCTGGCCCGTGAAAACGCGGACATCATGACTCCTTTCGCCAGCGTCGATCCGATGCGCGGCAAGGAAGCAGTCGCCGAAGCGCGCCGCTTGATTGCGGCAGGGACGAGAGGCTTCAAACTGCACCCTCCATTACAGCAATTCCACGCGAACGATCCCGCCATTTACCCGTTTTACGAAGTCATCGCGGAAGCTCGCCTGCCGGTGATCTTTCACACCGGCCACAGCGGGATCGGCACCGGAATGCGGGGCGGCGGAGGGGTCCGTCTGAAATACGGCAACCCAATGGACGTCGATGATGTCGCCGTCGATTTTCCGGATATGCCGATCGTTCTGGCTCATCCATCATTCCCGTGGCAGGACGAAGCGCTCTCGATCTGCCTGCACAAGCCGCAGGTATTTATCGATCTGTCGGGATGGTCCCCGAAGTATTTCCCGCAGTCGTTGATTCAGTACGCGAATACTCTGCTCAAGCACAAGCTGCTGTTCGGATCGGATTTCCCATTCATTACTCCGGAACGATGGCTCGCAGACTTCGAGAAGATCGCCATTCGCGATGATGTCCGGCCTCTGATACTTAAGCAAAACGCCATTCGATTGCTTGGCGGTGGAGTCTGAAATCGTGAAATTGACCGTTCCCAAAGACGCTCCGACTTATCCCACAATCCTTCACGCCCTGGAGGATGTTGTCCGAAGAACCCCTGACCGGCAGGCGCTGATTTGCGAAGACCGCAGCCTGACGTTCGCCCAACACAAAAGCGCAATCTCCGGCTTCGCGAAGCAGCTCCGGAAGATCGGAGTCGAAGGCGAACGCGTCGCCGTTTGCATGACCAATTGCCTGGAAATGCCGGTGTGCATTCTCGGCGCGATGGCTGCGCACGCTTATGTCGCGCCCATGAATCCAAACTACTCGGATTCCGAGCTCACGCCGCTCCTGAAAGACACCACTCCGAAAGTCATCGTGACGTTGCCGGAGTTTTACCCGCGGTTATCCAAAGTTGCCGCTGAGATGGGCATCGCGCATGTCGTTGTTGCCGGAGAGGGCTCGAACACGATCGCATCGTGGATCAGCGAAGGATCGGAAGGGTTGCCACAGCCGCTGCCGGACACGGACGACTACGCGATGATGTTTTTTACCGGCGGCACCACAGGTCTTCCGAAGGGCGCGGAACACCGACATCGTCACATCATGGCGTTCTGCAGGCTCGAGGCGGCGTTCTTCTCGAACCTTCAATACGACAAAGAGATCTCGCTTTCTGTCGCGCCGATGTTCCACATCTTCGGACATCATCACGGCGTCATTCATCCGCTGTACCTCGGATCGACGCACGTGCTCGTGCGTCAGTACAAACCCGACATCGTTATCGAGCAGTTGTCGAAGTACAAGGTCACGCTCTTTGCTGGCGGGCCTTCCACGGTGTATGTCGGGATTCTTGCCGCTGAAGGTATGAAGACCGCGGATCTTTCGAGTCTGAAGATCTGCTGCGCAGGGGCATCGCCGTTCTCGCAGGATCTGCTGACGAACTGGGAGAAAACCACGGGCTGCCCGATTTACGAAGGTGTCGGCATGTCGGAAGGCGCGCCGTATGCGAACAATCCGGTCACTGGAAAACGCAAGGTCCTGTCCGTTGGCCTGCCGCCTCCGGAAACGGATGTCGAAGTTGTCGACCTCGAAACAGGAACGCGAATCATGCCGCCGTACGAACGAGGCGAGATCCGTGTGCGCGGGCCCCAGATGATCTCGAGCTATCGCAATCGACCGGAGGAGACGGCCTACACGATACGTGACGGCTGGGTCTACACCGGCGATATCGGCTACTTCGACGACGAGGGCTATCTGTTCGTTGTCGACCGCAAGAAAGAACTCATTATCTCCGGCGGTTACAACATCTATCCTCGCGAAGTGGATGAAGTGCTCCACAGCCATCCGGACACACTCGAAGTTGCGACGGTCGGCATGAAGGACACGTTCCGAGGCGAGGTTCCCGTCGCTTTTGTTGTGCTGAAGCCGGGCCGCAGCATTTCCACGGAAGAACTGCTCGGGTACTGCAAGGAAAAGCTGGTCGATTACAAGGTTCCGCGCCGTATCGAATTTCTGGACGCCCTTCCAAAGACCGGCCCGGGCAAGATCGATAAGCTGAAGCTGCGCGGATTGCGATAGTTAGCGCAAAGACGCAAGAACGTCTATTTCTTCGATGGCCGCCGCGCCGCGCGGGCAGCCGGCTTCTCTCGCGGCAGGAACGCGCCTGCCTCGACTCCGAAAAAGACGGCAAGCTTCTTTATGTGGTCCAGGTTCATCTCGCGCCGGCCAGCCAGCAACTCAGACATGGTCGACACGGCAATGCCGCTACCGAGTGCAACGGCGCGCTGATTGGTGTCGCGGTCCTCGATGAGAAATCGGAGTACTTCAGCGGGTGACGCGTCCGGAACAGGGTGGCTCGCATCTTCGTATTTCTTTACCAAGTCTGAGAGCACATCCAGGTAAGCCTCTTCGCCTTCGCTGAGGTCGTCGATGCCGCGGTCGACGAGTTCATTAAGGATGGCTGTCGCGGCCTTTAGGTCCGCGTCATCCGCGAGGGGCTTCAATGGGAACCGGCGAACCAGATCAAAGTAACCATCGTCGGCCGATACTGCGCGTTTCATTGCTTTTGCTCCTTATTCCAGCGGTTGTACTCCGCGTGAGTGAAGACATTCCGGATGAAGACTTTCTGCCGGTTATAGTGAATCGCCGTGATAATGCGATACTTGGCGCCTTTGATATTGAAAATCGTGAACACGCCAACCGCGTCGACACTGTTGAAGGTCTTCCGTACGTCCGTCAAGTTGCGCCATTTCGCCTGTTCCGTCAGCCGAAACCAAACTCTCAACGGCTCCCTGGCATCCGCATGTCTTTCCCAAAATGCTTTCAGCGCGCTTTTGGATATGACATGCATGTGAACTCATGTTCGCATAATGCGAACATGAGTTCAAGCGAGATATTCGCAACGTGCGAACAGGTTTCGGGTCGTGCTCAAGTTTGCGTCTTTGTGTTTTAGAACACGACCCACGCGACTGAGCTAGAATTCTGCCCGCGTAAGGAGGCACCCATGTCAAACGACCCTCGCGAAATCCTTGCACGGTCGCCGATGACCACCCTGCAGATTGTCGTGATTGCAATCACGGTTGGGCTGAATGCGCTGGACGGCTTCGACGTGGCGTCCATCAGCTTCGCCGCGCCGGGAATCGCAAAGGAATGGGGAATCGAACGCGGAGCGCTCGGCGTCGTGCTTTCGATGGAAGTCATCGGCATGGCGATCGGATCGATGCTCCTTGGCGGCATTGCAGACAAGATCGGGCGGCGCCGTACCGTGCTTGCCTGCACGATGGTCATGGCGGTGGGAATGTTCATGGTACCGACGACCCGAGGCCTCGTTGAGTTGTCGGCATGGCGCGTTTTCACTGGTCTCGGCATCGGCGGAATGCTTGCCACGATCAACGCTGTTGCCGCAGAGTTTTCAAATACAAGACGACGAAACCTGAGCGTGTCGATGATGTCGATCGGTTATCCGATTGGAGCCGTGGTCGGCGGGATTCTTGCTCAACGCCTTCTTGCGATTTACGACTGGCGCGCCGTGTTCTATCTCGGCGCCATCGCAACGACGATCCTGATCCCCGTCGTTTTCTTTTTTGTGCCTGAGTCCGTTCAGTGGCTGACGCAAAGACGGCCCGCAGGGGCGCTCGATCGAGTGAACAAAACGCTTCGCCGCATGGGACATGACGCCGTCCTGGCCCTGCCGGTACTGGCGCCGACCGCGCGCAAGCTTTCCATTGGCGACGTTTTCAGGCCGGGCCTCGTTCACATCACGGTACTCGTCACGCTGGCCTATTTTTTTCACATCACAACGTTCTACTTCATCATGAAATGGGTTCCCAAGATCGTGACGGATTTTGGATTCCAGGCATCGTCGGCCGCGGGTGTTCTGGTGTGGGCCAACGTCGGAGGCATGATCGGCGGAGCAGTGCTGGGAGCGCTCACGCAGAAATTCGCGTTGAAGGCGCTGACGATCGGAAGCATGCTCGTCGCGACCGTCATGGTTTCACTGTTCGGCATCACGCCTCATGATCTGACGATGCTCTCCGCCGTCTGCGCCGCAGCCGGGTTCTTCGTCAACGGCGCCATCGTCGGCATGTACGCGCTCTTCGCGCAGGCCTTTCCCACTCACGTTCGCGCTTTCGGCACCGGCTGCGCGGTCGGATTAGGCCGCGGCGGTTCTTTCGTGGCTCCGATCATCGCCGGTTATCTCTTTGAAGCGGGCTTCGGTCTTTCCACGGTTGCCGTCACGATGGCATTGGGTTCAACCATGGCAGCCATCGTCCTTCTGCTTCTGAAGATCGGCTCCGAAAATCTGCCTCAACCGGCTGATCAGAGGATGCCGTCCGGAAAATTGAAAGAAGCAAGCGCGTAGCTTTGATTTCTTCGCAAACGCGCAGAGGAGGGTTCATGCGCATTTTGATGGCGATCGTCATTGCTTCACTAACGCTGGAAGCCGCAGCACAGAGTCCCGGTCCGATCACCGCGAATCCAATTGCCGCACCGATCGAGAAACGTGGCCTGATGGTCGAGATCAAGGATCTGGTGCGCCTGCCGGACACTCGCGGAATGCGTCCGGCCAATCAGGATGTGAATCCAGCGGGGCGCGCGCGCATCAATTACGTCCGTGACCTTCCGGACGGGCGCCGTTTCGTCAACGATTCGCGAGGGCTGCTGTACGTGCTCGATCGGGACAACCAGCCCATCGTCTACGCAAACGTCGCGGCCGTCTACCCGAATGGGGCCTATACCGCCCTCGCCGGCGGCTTCACCGGATTCGCCTTCCATCCGGAATTCGCGCGGAACGGACTGCTTTACACCATGCACGTCGAGCGCGCGATGGGCGACATCGCCGCACACTTCATCCCTCCCGGATTCACACCCGCCGATGTGACCCACCACAACGTCATCACCGAGTGGCGATCGACGAACCCTGCTGCGAACACATTCGAGGGCACAAGGCGTGTACTGCTCCGCGTGGCTCACGTGGTCAACGGCCCCACGCATCCCTTCGGCCATCTCGAGTTCAATCCGCTGTCGAAGCCGGGTGATCGGGATTATGGCTTGCTGTACACGAGCGGCAGCGACGTGGGCTTCAGCAACGGCGCGGGACCGAACGCGAGAAATCCGAGCCAGTTGCAGCGTCTGGATACGCTCATCGGTGCGATTCTGCGAATCGACCCTCGTAGCCCTTCTGTATCCGGCGGAACAAAAGGGCTCGGGGATTACACCATTCCGGCGATCAATAAATTCGCGGCGGACGGTGATCCGAAAACGCTCGGCGAAATTTACGCCTACGGTTTCCGGAATGCGCACAAACTCTCCTGGGATCTCAACGACGGAATGATGTTCGCTTCCGATATCGGGATGAATCACATCGAGGAAATCAACATCGTCCGCGAAGGCGAGAACTACGGCTGGATGAAGCGCGAAGGATACTTCGAAAACGGCATGACAAGACCTGGCGGGGCCCTGAATCAGTTGTACCCGCTGCCGCCGGACGTTCTGAACGGGCGGGAGAAAGATGGATTCACATATCCGGTAGCCGTTTACGACCATGACGAAGGTCGATCCGTTTCCGCCGGGTTTGCATACTACGGCCGCATCGAGTCCCTCCGCGGCAAGTTCGTATTTGGCGACGTCGCTCAGGGCAGGCTTTTCGCGGCCGATCTTGCCGAGATGAAGAAGGTCGATGACGGCGTTCCACAAACCGTGGCCCGCGTGGAAGAGATCCAGTTGTATGTTCGAGACTCGAGCGGTAACTCCACCAATGTGACGCTCCAGCAGCTCGTCGATAAAGCCAACGGCGCGTCCACGTCACGCGCCGACTTGAACATCAGCCGCAGCCGCGATGGCGAACTGCTCATCTCATCACGGCAGGACGGCATGATCCGAATGCTCGTTCCGGATGCTCGGTAGTAGAATCGGTGCGCATAAAACCAAACCCACGGAGAAACCTATGAAGATGAAAGCCATCCGGCAGGCGTTCATCGCTGCCGCGATTCTCACTGCGATATCGGCTGTCGCCCAGCAGCCGGTGCCACTCGAAAACGCTATGTTGCCGGAAATGCCGAAACAGACGACGCGCACCGGCAAACACGTCAACCGCGTCATCGACATGTGGCTCAAGAACCAGCCTGTTTATTACTCGCAGATCAGCGGAGGCGGCTATGAGGACGGCAAGAAGATGGCCGCGACCAAAGCCGACTACATCACCTATGAAATGGAGCATGGCCCGCTCGACTTCAAGGAGCTGCGCGAATTCATGCGCGGCCTCGTGGATGCAGGGCCGACCCGCACGGGCCATAAAACTCCGGCGGTGATCGTCACGTTGCCCATTTCCGGCACCACCGACGCGGTGCGTGCCAACGCATGGATGATTCAGCAGGCCCTGGCCGCCGGAGTGCATGGCATCCTGCTTTGCAATGCCGAAAGTCCGGAAGCAGCGCGGCTGATGATCGAAGCCTCGCGTTATCCCTTCGCGCCGCGTGTTGACGGGCTGGCGCAGGGCACGCGTGGCAACGGCTCGCAAGCCTATGCGTCGCGGATGTGGGGCGTGACTGCCGAGGAATATATGCGCATCGCCGATCCCTGGCCGATGAATCCCGATGGCGAGTTGCTGTTCGGCCTGAAGATTGAAAATCCACGCGCCGACGCGAATGTCGAAACATCGGTTCGCGTCCCCGGTATCGCCTTCGCGGAATGGGCCGGGCGATCATGGCTTTTTCATATTAGGTCGCCCCGGCTCCTATACCGGCGGCGGCGAAGCTTCGCCTCAAATGGCGGCGGTGCGGCGCCGTGTTCTCAGTGCCACAAAGGCGGCGGGAATCAGGTTCCTGAATTCCTGCAACGAGAACAATGTCGTCGACCAGCTCAAGGACGGTGTGATGATCTGCACAGGCGGGGATACACCGGCGGCGGACAAAGGCCGTGCTTTCACCAAGCGCACGGATCCTTTTTAAAACTGTAGCGGCGGTCTAGGACCGCCGGCATTTCGTTGATTCCAGGAAAGGCCGGCGCTCATCAGCGCCGCCACAGTCGCTCAAATCGCGTTTTTCAGCAACAGCTGCCGGATTGTTCGGTTATCCACCGAGATTACCGCTGTAATACATACCTGCAAACACAGCCATTAATATTCCGAAGCCGACGGCAGCGCCGACTCCGTTTTTGCTTGCGCAACCACGAAACTGTCTTCCCCAATCCGGATCACAGATCCCTTGACGCGATCTCCCGACCTCGACTTCACATCAACGCGCGAGCCTTTTCCAGTTCCAGCCTTCGCCACTACTTCTCTTGCCCTGGCTCCAAAATCCCACTTGATGCTCCCGCCGGAGATACGATTTCCTTTGATTGCAGTGATGTCGGTGTACCGAACGTTTTCTTCCTCCCCGCTCTTTCTCTCTGTCACGGCGAAGTCGTCGACTCCGAGCCGCGAGACGTACCCTTGCAGCTCCGACTTATCTTTGAGCTTTACAGTCACCCGCGCCTTTTCGCCTAAACCCAAATCTTTGACCGCGACCTGCGGCTCGGGACGATTGGCTGCTTTGATTTGCTGCCCCAGCAAGTTGGACGCCGTGAGGCAAACCACCATAAAAACAGCGATTGGCTTCGTAGACCTGTTCATCTTGTGTTCTCCTTTCACTCTCTACATAGATGCTGGAAGTACGAGTCAAAACTGCAAAACATAATGACCAAAAAGATGGCCACGACAGTGGTATCAATCGGGAGCTGGTTACAGGGCGGGTTATGATGTCACCGAAGAAAGGAGATCTTGTGAAGCATCGATTCTTCGCGCTCACCGTTATTGTGATGGCCGTGATCTCGCTGGAGTCGCCACCGGCTGCGGCCATGGCTCAGGCGCGGCCTTCTTCGCCGGGGACGAGCAAAACCTGGACGCCGCCTAAAACGCCGTCAGGGGATCCGGACTTGCAGGGCGTATGGTCGACGACCACGACTGCGCCTTTAGAACGGCCCGCGCAATTTGGAGAGAGGCGCTTCCTTACCGATGAAGAGCACGCGGCACGTGTAAGGCAGCTCGAAAACCAGCGCGAAACCGACGGTCAGGAAACCAGTGCTAACGAGCGAGCCAGCACGGGCCCGCCGGCGCACTGGACCGATCGTGCAACGCAGGTGTCCAGGCAAACGTCGCTTGTCGTGGAACCACCGGACGGTCGTGTACCCGTTATCGCGGCAGCCGAGGCGAAAAGAGACTACGACCTCGCGCACGCTACGGACGCCTTTGAGCACATGAGCCCGTGGGACCGCTGTATCACGCGTGGCATGCCTGGCGGAATGTTTCCTGGCGGCTACGGCAATGTGTACCAGATTGTGCAGGCTCCTGGGTATGTCGCGATTCTCATGGAGATGATTCATGAGACCCGTGTCATCCCTCTCGATAACCGGCCGCGACTGAACGCCCGCCAGTGGAACGGTGATTCGAGGGGACACTGGGAAGGAAACACGCTGGTCGTGGAAACGACGAACTACAACAATAAAGGCTGGATCGCCACTAACGTTGCGAGCGGTCGTATAAAGGGCATCCCGCAAAGCGAAGCGTTGCGCGTGGTTGAACGCTTCACACGCGTGGACGCAAACACGATCCAGTATGAAATCACGATCGAAGATCCGAACGTGTACACAAGACCATGGAAGGTGTCTTTTCCCATGAACCTTGATCCAAAAGCTCAGTTGTTCGAATACGCGTGCCACGAAGGCAACCACGCGATGACAAACATGCTGAGTGGAGCCCGCGCTGTGGAAAAGGCGGCGGAAGAAGCCGCCAGGAAGTAAAGCTCTGCTGGGTACGGCCCCGCGCGCAATCCATCGCGTGCGGGGACGCATTGTCTTTCACCGGTTTCGAAAGTCGTTAGCGGGCGGCAGCGGCCTCGATGATTTCGATTTTCGTGGCGATCTTAGCCTTCTCACGTTCCGAATAGTGCACTCTCAGTTTTGTGCCCTGTTCCACTACCGGAGGCTTGCCGTCGTTTCCGGCGGCGACCAATTCAGTTTGATCGGTAACAGAGAACTGCATTTGGTCGTCGCCTGCTTTCAGCGTAAGGACTTTCGTGATCGGGTCGATGTCCATCAGCGTCCCTTCGACAATTTTCGCGTCTTCACTTTTTGAGTCCTGGACCTTCGCATCCTGTGCCACGGCCGTTCCGCTCACCAACGCAACCATCAGAAAAAGTGCTGTGCAGACACCAGTGCAGATTTTCAATCTGGTCATCAGTTGTCTCCTTCTCACGTAAAACGTCCAGACAGGACTGTGCGCGCAACAACCCTGCCAAACAGAAGGTTGGTGTGCTTTGTAGTACTTGGCGGAATCCTTCCTCGCGAAGGCGGAATGGACACAGTGGAAGAGCGAGTCCGTTGTCGGCAAGAATTGCATGAACAGAGCGCGATTGTTCAGGGACCTTGTTGCACCTTTCCGCTGAGAGTCTGCAAGAACCCCGTAAGCGCGCGTTTCTCTTCGAGGCTGAAGCGGCGCGGGCGGATTTGCGGCATCGAGGTAAGGGTTTGGGCGGCCGCCCTCCGAGTAAAACTCGACGACATCTTCCAGCGTCGCCAGACTGCCGTCATGCATGTAGGGCGCAGATCGCGCGACATCGCGCAGCGTCGGTGTTTTGAACGCGGCGTGATCCCGCGGATTGCCGGAAATCTCGAACCGGCCATGAGAAGAAGTGGGTGAGGGAGGACTGACCCGGGCGGTCATAGACCGCCCCTACAGACAGGAGAGAGCTAAGTCCATCATTGGACATCGATGTGCACGTAAAAGTTCTAGCGGGGTAGGGGAAGCAATGATGGTTCCATCTTCATTGCCAGCCAACTGCCTCCCTAAAGGGTAAAACTGGGACCGGACTGTGAGCGCACAATACAATCCACCAAAAGAGCTTCCGTTCCGGATCGGCGACAATGTGCGCATCGTTTCGCCAACGTCTGATCGCGGAAGGCAGGGAACGGTCATTGAGGTTCTCGCAATCCTCGGCGATCTCGTCTCCCGTTACCGGGTTCGCTTCGACGACGGAACAGTGAGTAAGTTCTTCGGATTTGAACTGGAGTTGATCAAAGACTCATCGGGCTCGATGCCTTCTCGCCAGGGGGGCTAAGTTTTCAGCCATGCTGCCGATGTCCGGGTAACGTGAAACTGAACCTGGAACCACCGCCCAATTTACTTTCCACCGTCGCTTCGCCTCCATGCGCTTCGACAACCTGCTTCACGATCGCAAGACCCAGGCCCATGCCGCCCTTCTTTTTCGAGTCGGTTTCCAGCTTCTCAAAAACCTTGCCCAGCCGGTCGGGCGCTATTCCGACTCCTGTATCTTTGACCCAGCATCGAACGACGCCATCTATTTCTTCAGCGCCAATCGCGATTTCACCGTTCGTGGTGTATTCAATCGCGTTTGAGATCAGATTCTGAAATACCTGTGTCAGCAGGACGGCGTCGGCGAAAACGATCAGATCAGGTGGAATCTCATTCGTAATTCGAGTATTCGCTTTCTCCGACAACGGCCGGATGTCACTGACCAATCCTTCCACCAGCACCCAGATATCGATTTCACGTCTGTTCAGCCTCAATTCCTCAGTCGCGCCGGCAGTAAGGTTGAAGTGCTGCTGCGCAGCGGTCTTCAGAAGTCCATCCAGGCGTTGGAGGTTGCGGCGCATGAGAGAAAGCATGTCTTTGACCCGGGCACTCTTGGCCTCCTGCGGCAGAGTGTTTTCGAGGATGGATTGCGCTGTGTACGTTGCGAAAAGTGGCGTCTTCAGATCATGCATCACAAACGACAGGTGTTCTTCCCGGCGCTGCTGGATTTCGATGGCCTTTTGTCTGGCATACGTATCCACCGCCATGGCGACACCCCGGTCAAATACTCGATTGATGATCCTGTTGGGTTCGCCCGACACGTCGATTCCTTCGCTGTCAGCGATGGAGTGCAGCGTCTCTTTCAAAATGTTGTACTCGGCAACAACTTCAACAATATCGAATCCATCGCGCAATCGCTGTGCGCCGTGGATCTTCGGCCCGTCAGCCAATTCGATGTCCAGTACAGATTCCGTGTGACCTGCCTTGAGTGCCGCAGTGAGTTCGGCGAGAAGCTCGGGGATATGGTCGTTTAATGTCGGTACATCCAGGCTGCGAGCTGCGGGGAGGCGACGGACTTCGGTGCGCCAGATTTGTAACAATCGCCCACTGTCGCGTTGAATCAGCTCAGCGAGTCTTAGCAAGTTGTTGTTGGCGGGTGGAAGGGAGGCTTTCATAAAGAAAGAATCACTCCTGATGTGATCCAAGCACGGCGCCGGCCAAAGCAGGCTGAGTGGAATCAGGAGGATCGAGCGTGTGGCGATCGGCCGTAGGACAAATTTGGACCATCTGACGTCCAGATTTCCCTGCTCGCAAATCGAGTGGTGGCAAGCCGCGGCTTTGACTTAATCCGCGGCTTGTTTCGGGTCTTTAGAAGTCGATACGAGAGTTGATGGTGATGGTCCGCGTACCTCCGGCGCCGGTGATGCGGCCGAAGCTTGCGGAATTGATGTCCGTGTTCGGGTTGTTCCATATCGGCCTGTTCAGCACATTCACCGCGTCGGCACGAATGGTAAACGTCTTTCTCTCGGCGAACCGGATCTTCTTTTCAAGCGCCAGGTCGAAGCCGAGGCGGCCTGGCCCTTCAAGACCGGACAGAGTCAATCCGAGATTTCCGGCCATACCCGGCTGTGGGTTCTGAAGAACGATGTTTCCTGAGCTGTTGACAACGGCCTGATTGGTGAAGCGGCCGGCCACCGTCGTATTTCCACCGAAGTTCGGCAGAGGCGCGCGCTGGGTCGAAAGGCCTTCGAAGAATTCGACGAACCCTTCCGCCCGCCGCACCTTTCCGAGACTGTCCGGTAACGCGCCGACCAGATCCGGAGTATTGATGTTGCCGCGGCTGTCCAAAGTCCGTCGTGTCGAGGTGATACTCAGCGGCTGGCCGGAGTTCCAGGAGAAGATTCCTGCAAAGTTCCAGCTTTCAACGAGGCGGTGAACCCAGCCCGGAGCGTTGCCCAGCAGCCGCCGGTTGGGTCCGAACGGCAGCTCCCAGGTGCTGTGCGCTTTGAAACCATTCGTACGGTGAAAAGTCACCAGGCCCTTCTGCAACTGCCGGTTGCGTGGATCGCGTTCGCCGGTCGTCGTGTCGCTCGTATTGGCGTTGCCGGCCGCGGAGTTGCCGATCGATCTCGACCATGTGTAGTTGAGCTCCCCGCTGAGGCCTCGGGACAAACGTTTTCGTACTGACGTCTGCAGGGAGTGATAGGTCGAGTTGTCGTCGTTCCCATGAAGCTGGAGCGAACCAAACTGTGGATTGACGACGATGAAGTTTTCCGGGAATCGGTTCCGGCGCAACAAGCCTCCGGCTTCGCCCGTACCGGTGGAGGAACTGTTCAGGAAATTCCCCAGGGACGCGGCTTCACCGTTGGCGATCCATTGGTTGGTCGTGGCGAATTGACGCAGCGCTTCCGAGCCGCTGCCGTTGCGTCCGACGGTAATCGCACCGATCGTGATGCCGGTGAGCATCGAGTCGAACAAGGGCGCATTGCCTCCCGCTCGCGTGATGTTGAACGCATCCAGAATCCCGTTTTCGAAAATATTGATCGTGTTGAGTTCTTTTGCGGACCGGAGCTTGGTCCCTTTACTGCCGACGTAACGGACCTCCATGGTCAGGTTCTTTACGAGCTCCTGCTGGACCGAGAGATTCCAGTTCTGTATGTAGGGGACCACACGGTCGTCGGCGAATCCCTGCAACCCGGTGACGCGGTTCGTGACCGGGACTGGCTCCAGCGGCCGGATGCCGCCCGTCGGCAACGGAAACGACTTCATCGCCAATCCAATATCCAGGTACTGCGACGGCGTCAGTACTCCGGGCGCCTGCGTGATCGATAGTGACGATCCAGGCGCGCCCCCGATAATGGAGGAATACTGCAGGAAAGTGGGCGCCCCCGTGTAGTTGATGCCGTAACCGCCGCGCACGACGGTTGAGCGCGCGATCCACGGAACGTTCCAGCTGAAACCGAACGAGGGTGCGATGTTGTTCAAGTCGTTGTTGTAGATCAAGTCGTCGGGATTCGGCGAATGCTTTCCCGCGAATCCGATAATTGTCGGCGCCCCGCCGGTGGCTCCAGGATTGAACCGAGCCCCGAAGTCCTTTCCGGAAGCTCCGAACAGCGCTGCCTGACCACCTATCGGCTTCACGCCCATGCCCGTGCTGTCATAGGGTGTGCCGTACAAATCGTAGCGAACGCCCAGGTTCAAGGTGAGGTTGGACGTCACCTTCCAACTGTCCTTAAAGAAGCCGGCAAAGTCGTTCTGATGGTAGGTCCTCGTTTTTATGACACCACCGTTCTGGAAGCCCACGAAGTCCTTCTGATCCGGCGTGAGTAGAAAGAAGTCCTGCGCGAGCGTGTCAATCGAGCCGGAGAGATTGGCCAGCAGCTCCTGCGCCAGGCCGATGTCGTTCGTATTGAGGCCTCTGAAATTCGTGGTCGTGATACCCGAAATGGGAACGGTTCCAATTCCGAGGTTTGCCGTTGCACGGCTGTTAATGGCGTCGTATTGTCCGCTGCTGGTGTATGTCGCCTCGAAGCCGCCCTGAAACGAATGGCTGCCTCGGGTAAAGCTCAGCGTGTCGGCAAATTGCATCAGCGGGCTCGAGTTGAACCTCGGATTTTGCCTCACGCGCGCGAAGTCGCCTCCGATATTCGTGCTCTGAAGAATCGCAAATCGATGCCCGTCGATTTGGGGAAACGCCGCGAACACTTCCTTGGCGAGAGGCGAGAGTTTGCTGGTGTCGAAGGCGCCGCCCTGGCAGCAGTTCAGGTCCGTCGGCTGCATCCCCAGCCAACTATCCACTTTCCGGCCCCAACGAAATTCATTCACGACTGTTGATGAAATCGTTGAGGTCCACGTTGCGGTGGAAAAGGTCGGATCGCGCCGGATCTCGCCGAAGTAGCCGCCCGGCCAGTCCGGCAGACCGGTCTGTCCGGTGACGCCCCAGTTGGTTTCCTTCGTCAGCGAGAAAGACACTTTGTTGTTGCTGTTGAGCTGATAGTCAAACCGCATGTTGTACTGATTCCGGTTCGTTGTCTGGGTGTCGCCGGTGGCGCCGTCCTCTCCGGCAAGACGCCGCTGCCATCGGATGCCGGCCGTGTTCAGGCCATCGCCGACGGTCCAGTCGTTGGGCAGCGGCATGCGCGTCAGATACTGCGGTCCGATCCAGACCGGATCGATGCGCGTGCGAAACGGATCCTTCACATCGTCGAAGACGTTGAACGAATTCACAAACAACGGGGCGCCCGTTGCGTCTCTGTTGAGAACGTTCCCGCTCAGATCGACCGACGGCGTCGTCGAAAACGCATTCCCGTTCCGGCGGCTTGTCCCGCCTCCGCTGCCGGGAGCACCTGCGGTCAAATACCTGAAGATGCCCTTACGCGCGTCGGGCGACAACACGGTCCCGATGGTCTCCTGCTTCGAGAGGTAGCGCTGCCCGTCGTACAGAAAGAAGAAAAACGCTTTGTTCCGGATGATCGGCCCGCCGGCGCGGCCGCCGAACTGATTCCGGTTGAGGTAGTCCTTGGGTGTTCCAACCAGATTCTGAAACCAATTGTTCGCGGCGAGCTTCGAATTCTGATTGGAGTAGAAGAGAGCGCCGTGCAAATCATTGGTGCCCGAGCGGGTCTGCAGGCGCACCTGCCCGGAACCGCGCCCCACTGCAGCGTCCACGCTGGTGACATTCACCTGAACTTCTTCCACCAGGTCGGGGCTGGTGAACGTTCCTGAATACGCGCCGTTCCAGTCCAGGTACCGGCCGTCGGCCGTGGGCAAACCGTCGCGAGTCGTGTTGATCTGGCTCATGCGGGCGCCGCCGAAGTTTTCGCCGACGATGCCCGCCGACACGAACGCAAGGTCGATCACGTTGCGCGTTGCCAGCGGGAGGCTGCGCACTTCAGTGTCGGGAAGGACGTCGCCGACAGAGGCGGTCGTCGTCGCCAGAGCCGTCGCCGAGTCGGTAAGAACTTCCACTGCAGTGGCCACCGTTCCGACTTGCATTGTGAAGTTGAACCGAACCTGCTGGCCCTGGCTCAACTGGATGTTCTCGCGCGTCGCCGCCTGAAAACCCGGCAGCGATGCTCTTAAACGATATGTTCCTGGTTGCAGGCTGGGAATCTGATAGGCCCCTGCTTCATTGGTCACCTGCGTCGCGGAAATTCCTGTATTCACGTTTGTCGCTACCACTTCCACGCCCGGAATCAGCGCCCCCGTCGAGTCCGAGACGGTCCCGCCGATGCCTGCGCTCACCTGCGCGAAACTGAGTGTGACTGAAGTGAAAAGCAGCAATCCCAGTGCAACAATCCGAACAACGCTCCTCATATGTTTCCTCCCCCGTGATTACCTTGTTTAGAAACGCGGCCAACGAAGAAACAAAAGCTGCGCAGCAACTCACAACCGCCAATAGCGGCTGTGGGGTCCAGCAACCCTGGAAAAAGAACGGGCCTAAGCACACTCGTTCTGACTAATCGTGCGGATCTATTTTGGGAGGATTCTAATTCGAAAGGACAGGCTTGCCAATCGAAAGCCGACGGGCGTGTCGGTAGCTAATGATGTGTCCGGTGTCTGTAGCAAATGAAATGTCCGGTCTGAAGGGCAGGGTCGAAGTAATGTCGCATTCGCATTGGAGGTTAATGGTGGATGCCGTTATATCCGGCC
>Ga0137433_1000456_pt1 | contig 21771 bp, 18 predicted proteins | sample EasRivERMZT840_2_FD_102335 | JGI IMG/M metagenome (GOLD analysis project Ga0137433, IMG submission 102335) | Soil microbial communities from meander-bound floodplain in the East River, Colorado, USA - East River MetaG ERMZT840_2 | ecosystem: Environmental > Terrestrial > Soil > Floodplain ...
CATCAAATGTGGTGCTATAGCCGTTACGAAGCGCTCTAGCTACGCACATCGCTGAGACTAATTACCGGGTTAATGACAGGAGAGCGATCCCTACTGGATAGTTATTGTTGCGTGAACCCTTAGTTACGGATGCGCACCAAAACGCGGGGAAGCTCAGAAACGCGAGAAGTATCTGAAGCAACGCTCCACGCGTCAACGGCTCGCCCAGATAGTCGGTGAACGGCTTTCCGTAAATCAGCGCCCCGGTTCCACCGACCAGTAAGAGCCCGACGAGGGTCGTCGCGAGAACAACGACCAGTTTGATCGTCCATTGCAGACCAGCGGACACCGGCAGTGTCATGTGCCAGGAGAGTGTTCCGGCAGCTCTGTCCTCACCCACAGAAAGAGCGCCCGCCAGGATCCACGTCAGCAGGGCATATATCCCGACGAGACAAACAGCAAGGAAAGGTCCGTTGATCCACTGGCTGTACTGCCACTGCATGTTCCGCGCGGGAGACAACACGATCAATCCGGCAATGCAGAGGATCATCAACAGCCAGACCGGCCACAACAGACGCACTTCTTTGCGGATAAGATTCAGCACAAGACCCTTCGGCCGACACCGAAGCACTTGTCCAAACAGGCCTCCTGTCACGCCGGGACTCGTCATCAGGACGTCGCCGCCCACAACACCGCCGGTCGCCTGAAACCTGGCCAGCTTTGCGCGTCCAAACCAGAACATCAGGCAGCCATAAATGAGGGCGCACGCGGCAAGCATCAGCCGGGCCGCATCGAGGGAGACTGCCGAGGGCTGCGGTGTCAGCATCAGATCGGCCAGAGCGAAGACGCCGGTGAGTGGGAAGAGTTGAAAGACATTCAGGGCGAGGCCGCCAATGGTGGACCTTGCTATGAGGGTCCAGAAAGTCGCCGAGCCGACCGTAACGAAAACCCAGATTGCCCCGGCTGCGACGAATTCAACAGGCATATCACGCCAACTGATGAGGTAAAGCAATCCCGCCGACATAACTGCAGCGGTGAGGACACTGATCTTGTCCGACCATACTCTGGTTCGATCCACGGGCTGGCTCAGCAGCATCGACAACGTGCCGTAATGGAATTCGTTCCCGAGCGAAAGCGATGCCATCAACGGGATTCCCAGCCAGAAACCTGCGGCGCTTATGTACGCGAAGATTCCGGGCATCAACTCCATGGAACGGGGAAGCATGATCAGCGGCGCCGCGATCGTGATCGCTAGCCAGGGCATAAACAGCGCTCTTGCCTCCTTCACGAATCTCGCAGGTATTGCGGTCATGGTCGCCTCCTATGCCTGGAGCGTCGCGACGAAGATTTCTTCGAGCGTGAGAGACTCGGTCGTCAGCGATTCGGGATTCTGCCGCTCGATCCGCTCGAGCAGTTCGGGACCGCCGCCATTAACGATCAGTTCCAGCTCGCGGCCGGTCTTCTTCACACGCAGTGCGTGGCTGAGGTCGATTTCGGGAGGCGTGTGCGGAAAGCGGGCTCGAATCTTCTGGTAACGGTCGCGAGCTTCGTCGGCATGAAGCGTAAGGACGCTCTGGCCGCCGTCGACGATCGTGAATTCATCGATCAGTCCCTCGAACTCGGCAATGAGATGCGTCGAGACCAGAATCGTGCGATTGCCGGGGTCGCCTTCCTGATAAGCGCCGATGACGGTTTCGATGAATTCCCGCCGCACGATGGGATCCAGGCCGGACGTGGGCTCATCGAGCACGAGCAACTCGGTCTCCGGACAAACGGCCGCGATCAGCGCGACCTGCGTTCGCTGTCCCTTCGACAGGCCCGCCGTCTTCTGGGCGGGATTCAGCCGAAACCGTTCGAGCAGGCTCTGTTCGGTCTTTGCACTCCAGCGGTCGCGAAATGACGCCAGATAATCGAGTGTTTCCCTGACCGTCATCCACGGATAAAACGCGACCTGATCCGGCACATACGCCAGACGCCGTTTCACCTCGACTTCGTGCTTCGCCGGGTCCAGGCCGAAGACGCGCACCTGACCGCCTTGCGGCCGCAGCAGATTCAGCAGGCATTTCATCGTGGTCGTCTTGCCGGCGCCATTCCGGCCGAACAGCCCATAACAACGGCCGCGCTGAACGCTCAGGCTCAGGTCGTTAACGGCCTCGGCGCGGCCATAGGCGTATTTGAGATTCTGGATTTCAATCGCCGGAGTTGGAGAACTCATGTCTCAACCCTCCCTTTTCTCTACTTTGAGGTTTTCGTGAGAGCGACGCCTCTCCTCGAGGACTTCGAGCCGTTTCTGGACCAACTGGAGGAACTCATCACGAGGGACCTGCAGGTGGTGCGCCTGCACAATCGCCTGATCGATTTCTTCGATCAGCATTTTTCGCCGGATTTCTTTTCGTAATGGCGAGTGGTTCTCTTTCAGGAAACAGCCCTTGCCTGGAAGCGTCTCGATGACGCCGATGCTTTCAAGCTCGGAATATGCTTTCGCAATGGTGTTCCGGTTTACGCGCAACTCCTCGGCAAGGGGCCGGATGCAGGGCAGTGCCTCGCCGGGTTTCAATGCCCCCGCCGCTGCCGCGGCTTTGATCTGGTCGACCACCTGGAGGTAAACCGGCTTGCCCGACTTGTAATTGATTTGGAGTAACATGGATTGAATGGCCTATCTGTCATATGACAGTAGGACAGTTGACGAGGGCCTGTCAAGCGCAAGATTTGGCAGTGATCGATGCAGAAGCAGAGGTATCTGATGTCAATTTCGGAGAGAGGTCGCGCGGGGGCTTACTCGCAGGAGGTGCCGTCCCCCAAGCCTACGAGTGGACCGCTTTTTTTTTGGCCAGGGCAACACCAGCGGCGGCGCAATCCCCCGCGAGCATTTCTCGAACGAGGTCGACAAAGCCGGTACGGCTTTCCCAGCCCAGTTGAGTCTTTGCCTTTTTTGCATCGCCCATAAGGATATTTACTTCTGCTGGCCTGTACAATTCGGGATCCACAACGAGGTGCTTACGATAGTCCAAGCCTGCAATGTCAAACGCCAGCTCCACAAAGTCCTGAACAGAGTGCGCCACGCCGGTGGCAACGACGTAGTCCTCAGGGACAGGTTGCTGGAGCATCAACCACATTGCCTCGACATAGTCGCGGGCGTGCCCCCAGTCGCGCCTTGCAGAAACATTACCCAATCGCAGTTCTTTGCTGGTTCCAGCCAGGATGCGTGCGATTCCCGACGTAATCTTCCGCGTCACAAACTCTGTGCCGCGCCGGGGCGACTCGTGGTTGAAGAGGATTCCGCTCAGTGCATACAGTCCGTAGGCCTCGCGGTAATTTCGCGTCAATTCGAAGCCCGCGACCTTGCTGATTCCGTACGCTGACCGTGGATGAAACCGCGTCGTCTCAGACTGAGGAACTTCTTCCGCATGGCCGAACATTTCGCTCGATGCCGCAAAGTAAAACTTGCAACTCGGCGCGATGTCGCGCACGGCGCACAACATGTAATGGGCGCCGTTAATGTTCGCATTCATTGTCGAAAATTCATCTTCGAACGAATAACTGACGAAGCTCTGCGCTGCCAGGTGATAACACTCGTGCGGCTGGACTTTTTTCAGAATCTGAAAGAGACTCGGAAAGCTCTCAAGCGATCCTGGATGCAAGATCACCTTATCAAGAAGGTGGGCGATTCGACTCAACCGGTGAGTGGGGTCCTGTAATGCGACTCGACGCACCATCCCGTGAACTTCATAACCCTTGGAGATCAAAAATTCAGCGAGATACGAGCCATCCTGGCCTGTAATACCTGAAATAAAGGCGCGCTTTTTCATGTACAAAAAGCCCTCTCAGTTAAGGATACGTCAGGGTATTCGTCCTCCGAGCTTTTGACAAGGGGGTTTCGGAATACCTTCGGTGGCACAAGCTTTGAGGACCGGCGTTGGGGCTGTGCTCTCACCCGTTTCTCGTGATGTAGAATAGCGCCGCATGTCGGTTTCATCCCGTTTCGACGAAATGCGTACGATCCTCGCCGAACGAAACCCGTTCTATTCCAGCCGGCTCGGGCGGTCCGGACGATTTGAGGATATTGCGTTTACAACCAAACAGGAGCTTGCCGAGGATCAGATAGACCATCCTCCATTCGGTACGAACCTTACTTTTCCGATCGAGGATTACACGCGTATCCATCAAACCTCCGGTACCTCCGGCAAACCGATCCTGTGGCTCGATACGCAGGAAAGCTGGGACTGGTGGCTGCGATGCTGGCAAGAGGTTCTCAGCGGCGCGGGCGTGCGGCGCGGAGACCGCGTTTTCGTCGCGTTTTCCTTCGGCCCATTCATTGGTTTTTGGGCTGCTTTCGAAGCGGCTCAGCGAATGGGTTTGATGGCTATCCCGGGAGGAGGGCAGACCACCGAGCAGCGTCTTCAAACCATCTTCCAGCGCGAAGCGACCGTTCTCGTCTGCACTCCTACTTATGCGCTTCGTCTTGCCGATGCCGGTCGCGAGCACGGACACGACATGCGCTCAGGTCCGATCCGCATCACTGTGCACGCGGGCGAGCCAGGGGCCAGCATTCCTGAGACACGAAAGCGCATTCAGAATGAGTTCGGCGCCACGACCTTCGATCACGTCGGCATGACCGAAATGGGCGCTTACGGTTTTGAGTGCGAGAACCAGTCCGGAATGCATATCAACGAAGACGAATTCATCGCCGAAATGATCGATCCGGAAACGCTGACGCCCGTCGCGGAAGGTCAGAAGGGCGAACTTGTCCTGACAAACCTGGGCCGATTGGGGATGCCCCTTATCCGTTATCGTACGGGTGATCTAGGCGTGATCTCGCGCAAGCCTTGCGAGTGCGGTCGCGGATGGGCCCGTCTGACGGGTGGCGTGCTGGGGCGCGCCGACGACATGATCACGATCCGCGGTATCAACGTGTTCCCCAGCGCTATTGAGAATATTGTTCGACGCCATCGGGAAATCCTCGAGTTCGCGATCGAGGTCTACCGGGAGCGAGAAATGCATGAACTTAGGCTGAAGGTGGAAATCGCGCCGGGAGGTGATGGCGTCGTTGAGCGCCTTGCGCGGGAATTTTCGAATGATCTGCGGATACGCGCCACGATAGAACACGTACCGGATGGAAGCCTTCCAAGATTCGAACTGAAGTCGCGCCGCTTAAAGTTCGTCGAGTAGGCGAAGTCCTATTTCGTCTTCATCACCCAAACGCCATCCCAATCGTCGGCGGGCGGGTTTGCGTTCAGATGCTGGCAGCGGTTGACGTACATCTCGGAGACGTAGTCCTTTGGATTCAGCGCCAGGGCATCACGGAAAGCTTTGATTCCATCCGTCCAGCGCCGCTCCCGATAGCATTTCAAGCCATAACGGAAATTGTTCAGAACTTCCATACAGTGCGGGAACGTTTCGTCGGAGTGGTAGTCGAGGACTTCAAACAAGCCGACGGGCTGCGTTTTTCCTGTTACCACGACGCGGTCGATCTCGCGGCTGCGGTAGGTGCCCCGCAGTCTCTTGATCGTGTATTCACTTACCAGCAAATGTGCGTGGTATTGCTTGCACGCGGATTCCAGCCGTGAGGCAAGATTCACGCCGTCGCCGATCACCGTGTAGTCCATGCGGCGGGGGGATCCTATATTCCCGGAAACGATGCTGTCGGTATTTATGCCGATGCCGATATCAATCGGCCGTTTGCCGTCGTTCGCACGGCGCACGTTGTAGGCTTCCAGTTCCGCCAACATATGAAGAGCGGCGCGAACAGCCCGGTCTTCGTCATCGCCGTGAGCCATCGGCATACCAAAAACGGCCATGATGGCGTCGCCGATAAACTTGTCGAGCATTCCGCCTTCGTACTGAATGCAGTCGACCATGATCGTGAAGTATTCATTGAGAAGGCTGACCGTGGCCTGAGGTCCGAGTTCCTCAGTGAATGTCGTGAAGCTGCGGATATCGGAGAAAAGAACAGAAGCCACGCTGCTTTGCCCGCCCAGGATCTCGGCGCCGGCCTGAAGGACTTTTTCCGCGACCGATGCGTCCATATAGCGCGACATCGTTGTTTTCAGCCGCTTCTCGCCGGTCATGTTTTCGATCATGACCAGGGAGCCCAGTTTCTTCTTCTGTGTGCTGATCAGCGGAAGGACCGTGACGTTGGCTGAGACCTTTTCGCCGTTGAATGTCATCTCCGTATCCATCGTGACATCCTGCGTCTGCTTCTGGCCGACCAGTTCGATCTTCTCCACGACCCACTTGTTGACACCGGAAAATACATCCGCCGCGGGGCGCCTCAGAATGTCCTGCGGCTGGGTCTTCATGATCCGAAGTCCCGCGGCATTGCAGGTGACGACAGTCCCATCCTCGTTCAGCGTGATCACGCCGCTCGACATACTTTCCAGGATGCCGTCGTTGTAGTTCTTCATGTTCTGGACGTCATCGAAGAGTTTCGCGTTTTCGAGCGAAATCGCGATCTGGGATGTGAAGGCTTTGAGGCGCGCCTCGTCTTCCTCTGTAAAGGTGCCGCCGCGTTTGTTGAGAACCTGCGTTACGCCGATTGTCTTCCCATCCTTATTGATCACAGGAACGCAGAGGATCGACCGGGTGAAGAAGCCGGTCGTCTTGTCGAAGGCCGGATTGAATCGAAGGTCGGCGTACGCGTGTGGAATGTTTACGCTCTTTAGGGATTTGAAAACGGCGCCGGCAATGCCGCGATGATTCGGAAATCGTATTTGCGTTGCGCCGAGACCTTCGCCGACTTCCGTGTAAAGCTCGTTCGACTTTTCGTCGTTGAGGAAGAGTGTCGAGCGTTCGGCGTCGAGCATCTTCGTGATGGTGCTGATCAGCTTCTGAAGCAGCGGCCCGAGTTTGATCTCGCTGGAGACTTCAGAGACGACGCGCAGCAGTTCCAATTGCTGCAGCCGTTCGCGCTCGGTCTCCTCGGTGGCGCGGCGGCTTTCCAGAGCCACCGCGGCCTGACGCGTCAGAGCTTCGAGAAGGTCGCGGTCGTCTTCGGTGAAATCGCCTTCCTTTTTGTTCAGGAGTTCGGCGACGCCGATCACGCGTCCTTTCAGTGTCCGCAACGGAACGCACAGGATGCTGCGTGTGACGTAGCCGGTCTTCTTGTCGATTTCCGGATTGAACCGTTCATCGGAATATGCGTCATACACGATCAAACCGCGGCCTGTCGTGAAGACATGGCCTGCAATGCCCAGTTGGTTGAGCATGCGGATCTCGCGTGTGATCTTTCCAAGCGTGACGCGTGTGTAGAGTTCACCGGTCCGGGCATCGTCCAGGAAAACCGAGGCTTGTTCGGCCCCGATGACGGACGCCGTGTATTGCGCAAGGGTGTTGAAGGCGTCGCGGGGAACCTCGCCGACGGCCATCTTGTTTGAGACCTCCAGCAATAGCTCAGCGAGACGTAGCCTTGGCCGCCGTGGCTTCTGCGGATCCTGGTTTCCCCTTACTGCCTTCATTCAAATCTTCCAACTCTTTCCGAAGAGCCGCGATGGTGTTGCGCAGTTCCTCGATCTCGTGCTGATGATGCAGGCTAAGTTCCTGCACGTTCTGCTCATGCTCCGCTTCCCGCAGTTCAAGTTGATCTCGTAATTCGGCAATGCTGGCGTGCAACTGCCGGATCTCGGCGTTCGATTCGGCGACGGCCTGCTGAACGTGTTCGCCCTCTTCGTAATGCTTCTTTTCCAGTTCCTCACGAAGAGTCGCGATGGTGTCTTTCAGAAGTTTGATTTCGAGGTCGTTCTCCATAGCGCCCTAAAAAAATTGGACCGCGCTTCGTGCTGCGCGGTCCCGTCGAATCCTTGCGGGATAAAAACCCCGCGATTCTATGTGGCGCAGTTATTTAACGCCAGCGAGTTCCTGCAGCAGTCTCCAGTTCTCCAGGCGTTCCTGATTCGTTGAGATCAGAGTCGCGCTGGCATTCCCATCCTTGTCGAAATGCTTTGAAAACCGGCCTTCGGACCGCGCAAACGCGATGAAGTCCACGGCTTCGCCTGTCTTGGGGTTGACGTACCAGTCATCCTTGACGTTGGGGTTACCGGCGAGGCTCAGGCGTTCCTTGAATTTGGATCCTTTGCGTGGATCGTAAATCAGGACCGGGAAACTGCGCGAATCGGCTGCAAGCTTCGCCTGATGCTCGGCCATGTTGTCGCCGACGCCGTGTTCCGGCTGGCAGGTCGTGAAGACGTTGATGATCGCCGGACCCGGATACTGGTTGGCGTCCATGATCGCCTTGTAGAAATGGTTCACGTGGGCGCAAGTTGTCTGTGCGACGTAGACGTCTTTGTGCATCATGCAGATGTTCGCCAGTTCCTTGCGGTTTTCCTTTTTGCCGTGGATCACCTTCCCGTGGAAGCTCATCTTGGCGTCCTGGCCTTTGAACGAGCTGGTGGAGGTCTGGCCGCCGGTGTTTGAGTAGACCTGGGTATCGAGCACAATGACCTTGATATCCATTCCTGCCGCGAGCATGCGCGAGAGGGACTGGAATCCGATATCGTTCATCGCTCCGTCGCCGCCGATGATCCAGAGGCGCTTGTTTTGCCATCCGTTGGAATCCCACTTCGCGCGGACTCCCATGGCCACTGCGGGTGCATTTTCGAACAGCGAGTTGGTCCAGGCAACCTGGTACGGGTTGTACGGATAAGTGGACGTGTACACCGTGTTGCAGCCGGTAGCTGCCACGATACCGATGTTCTCCTTGCCGTAAACGAATCCCGTTGCCGCAAGCATCATGCGCAGCGCCGTAGCTTCACCGCAGCCCATGCAGGATCCGGCGCCGCCGACGTAGAGGAGCGAACGTTCCGCGAGCATCATGTCCGCGAGCGCCTTCTCGTTGATGTACTTGCCTGGGGTTTCCGGCATGCTGCGATAGAAGTTGAATGCCGCCTTGAACCAGGACATGTTCTTGTCGTCCTTCGGGATCATCTTGAGCGCGTTGTGATCGCCGCAGGCATCCACGCATTCGGCGCAGCCTTTGCACTTCGTCGGGTCGATAAAGATTCCGAACTTTCCGCCGGCACCGGGGGTTTTCTTCTCGAGGACGTTGAAGTACTTGTTGGTGATTGCCCACTGCTTGGACATGCTGTCCCGCATTTCCGGGTCTTCGATCTTCGACAGACGCTCTTCAAGAGTGGCAGGTTCTGCGACCTTGCCGAGAATTGCGGTATCCGGGCACTCCGTCACGCAATCCATGCAGCCGACGCAGTTTTCGGTGATGAACTCCGGAATGTCCGGAGCGATGTAGCTGAAGTCACGAAATACACCCGTCGCCGCCGGAATGACGCTGCGGGCGATCTGATCGTCCGCTTCCAGACCCTTTTCCGCCGTGCCCGCCTCATATGCGGCAACCACGCGTGTGTTGAAGTCATGCGTGTCGACGACGTTGATCCGAATGTCTTCGGCGAGTTCCTCGACGGGAACATCGAATTCGTTCATGCGTTACTCCTTTAAATTACTTAAACGTTTGCCGCCGAGCCCTTGCCGGGATTTGCCACCATGACGTCTCGCGGGATTTCCATCAATTCGCGATAGCCTCGGGACACGGCATTCAAGTTGTCCTGCACAACGCGCTCGCCGCGTTTGCCGAAGTACTTTCGGAGCGCTTTTTCGACGCCCTTGAAGAGGTCCTCGTCACTGATGCCGCTTTCCTCTCTGAATGGTGTGACGCGCAGGAACACGCCGAGAAGCACGATACCCTGCATGCGTTGTTGCAGGTCAGCCAGCGAGGAAACTTCCTTCGCAATCTTTACCGTATCCAGAGCGAATACCCTGGCGTTGTTCTGGATCAAGTTGCGGCGAGCCCAGGCCGGAACCGCAGCCCAGATTTCACCGGGGTCCGTTTTCGGACTCTGGACAAACACCATTCCACTGGGCGATAGGCCCGCGAGCGGATTTTCCAGGTTGAACGCATTGACGTCGTTGAGCGGGATGAATTCCACATGCTCGAGTTCGGAGTGAACGCGGATGTGATCTTTTGCGATCGTGAGGTAGTACGTGGTCGGCAGGCCTTTCTTTTCCGAGCCGTATTTGGGATACGCCTGCACGTCCATGCCGAACACTTCGCCGGCGATGGTTGCGATAACTTTGTTCGTCGTGACCGATCCGTATCCGCCGACCGAGTGGCCGCGCATCGAGAACGAACCCGGCGTGCGAACATCGGGGTCGTTGGTGATGGGCAGTGCGGTCTCATGTTTGATGCCGAGAGAGAAGTACGTCCGGGGACTGCTGCTGAGCATGTTGTCGGTGATGGCGATGAAATCGCCCGCGCGTACATCGCGGCTGCCGAGGCCGGCCGAGCCGCCGAAGAACTTCGGAACGCGATCGAGGTCGGGATAGCCCGGCGTTCCCGCAACCGAATCTGCGAACGCCGCTTTGATTTCGCAGAGAAGAGGATTGGATTGCATCATGGGAATGTCCAACCGCTCGATGACCGAGATCGCCTTGCAATGTCGGAGCGCTTCCACAACCTCGATCGATGGGAAAGGCCGCCAGCATGTGACGTGCAGCAGGCCGACTTTGATACCCATGTGTTCGCGGATGTAATCGATCGTCGCCTCTCCGGTCTCGATCATGCAGCCGGATCCGACGATCGCGTACTCCGCATCTTCCAGCCTGTACCCCATTACGACGTCGTACTTACGGCCGGTAAGCCGTGTGTATTCGTCCATAACCGCTTTCAGAGTGGGAAGGACGCGATCGTACCACTTGCGCTGCGCGATCTTTCCCTTCATGTAGGCGTCCTGATTCTGCACGACACCGGACATCAGCGGAATACGAGGATCGAAAAGCGCGCGAGTGCCCTCCGACGCATGACCGACGAATTGCTTCATCAGTTCCGGTTCCGGCAGCTTGACGTTTTCGACTGTATGCGTGGTGAGAAATCCGTCTTGAACATTAAGGAAGGGGGTTTCGGTTTCTTCTGCGGCGCGACGTGCGATCAAAGCGAGATCCCCCGCTTCCTGTGCGTTGCGCGCGAAAAGGACGCCCCATCCGCAATCCGCGACGCCATAAACATCGTCATGTCCGGCATGGACATTTAATGAATGCGACGTCAGTGCCCGAGCGCCGATGTGGAAAACGACGGGAAGGCGCTTGCCGGAAATCGTATACAGAACTTCCTTCATCAGGATCAGGCCCTGGCCTGATGTGAAATTGGTCACGCGTCCGCCGGAGACCGCAAACCCTTCGCAGGTGCTGGCAGCGCTATGCTCGGATTCCGGCTCGATGAAAGCCAACTCCTCGCCCCAAAGATTTCGTTTGCCGTTGGCCACTTCGGCTTGATAGCCGCCACCCATCGTCGTCGATGAAGTGATCGGGTAGGCACATGCACCTTGAGTAATATGAATCTCGACCCAAACCACCATTCCGGCGCCGTCCGACGTGGTCGGAATACCCGGGAATGGAGGCTTGTTTTCCTTAGATGAAGACTCACGATCGGTAACAGGGGCCTGGCCGTTAAGAGTTGTGCTCACGCTACCTCCTTACGCTTACACTGTCGCTAAAATCCACGAGAGCTTATCACAGAAACTCCTTGCGGGTGTTGCGTTTCTACTACTATCCTTAGCCCTCATTAGCGATTCGAATACTGTGTAGCAGCGCCTCAACAGCGCATGATCGGGAGGGTTTATGCCGTCAGCCGCGACCCGTGTACGAGAGCATCAAGTGGTGTTCTGTGGTCTGGAAGTTTTGAGGCTCATGGCCGAGCGCATCGAGGATCGGAATGACGTCGATGGCGAGGATTTCGACATCGTCTTGAGTTTCATGCGCGATGTTGCGCATCGATGTCTCGCGAACACGGAGGACATTCTTCGTTTCGCTGAGCTCGGAGAAAATGTCGCGAAGCACGAGCAGGCGAAGTTGCTCTTTGATGAGCTGACGGCGATCGATGCCCCGGGCTTTGTCAGCACGTGCCGCCGGTATACCGACCTTTTAGCGCATTCCATTTTTGAAGACCGGCGTTGTCTTTCATGTCTGGACTGCGACCCTGTGACGCTCAGTCAGTTCTATGAGTGGGAACGCGAGATCGCGGACGCTGCTCGAACACACGGACAGGTCCTGCATCATCTCGAATTGAAATATACGCGTCCACACTGCGTATAAGATAAGCGTGCAATGATCGTTCAAGGTTTCAAGATGGCCGCCGTGGCCGCAGGTATCAAGAAGGGCGGCGTGCTCGATCTCTCGATGATCTATTCCGATAGGCCGGCAACTGCGGCAGCTGTCTTTACTCAGAACACCTTCATCGCTGCGCCGCTGATTGTTACAAAAAAGAATATGCAGAAGTCGGGACATATCGCGCGTGCCGTGATCGTCAATTCGGGAAATGCGAATGCTGCGACCGGTGAGCCCGGCATTCAGGCAGCGCAGGCCACAGCCGATGCGCTGGCGGCTGCGATCGAATGCAGGCCGGACGAGGTCATCGTTTCATCGACCGGAGTGATCGGCAGGCCGCTGCCGGTGGTGAAGATCCGAGAAGCCATTCCGAATCTGGTTGCGGGCCTTCTGCCTGCCAATCTGGAACTGCTCGCGCGCGGCATTATGACGACGGACACGGTTCCGAAAATCGCAGCGACTGAAGTCAGCGGCGTGCGCATCGCCGGTGTTGCGAAAGGCGCCGGGATGATTCATCCCGATATGGCGACGATGCTGGCCTTCATCATGACCGACGCCGCGCTTCCTTATGACGAACTCGATGAAGCGCTCCGGTACGCCGTGCATCGGTCATTCAATTCGATTTCAGTCGATGGCGACACGTCGACCAACGACATGGTTGTTGTGCTCGCGAACGGCGCCTCTGGAAACCGGCCAACGCCTCAATCCTTTCGAGACGGCCTCATGGATGTGTGCACGCAACTCGCGACCGCGATTGTCCGTGACGGCGAAGGCGCTACGAAATTCGTACAGATCGACATCGAGGGCGCGCCCAGTGAAAGCGCCGCGCACACGATCGGGCGGGCGATCGCCCGGTCCCCGCTCGTGAAAACCGCGATCTATGGCGCTGATCCGAATTGGGGCCGAATAGTCGGGGCCGTCGGGAATTCCGGCGTACCTTTGAAATCGGACCGCGTGGACATCTATATAAGCGGAGTTCCGATCTCCGATTCCACTCTCGAGCAGGCTCGGCAAAAGCTGCGCGAGAAAGAAATCCAGATCCGTGTTGTGCTGCACTCCGGTTCTGCGTCGGCGCGGGTTTGGACGTGCGATCTGACCGAGGGCTACATTCGGATCAATGCCGATTACACGACGTAAGGCGGCCGCAAGGGTCGCGCTGGCGGGGCTGATAGTTCTGGTGTTTTTAGCCGGACGGCGGTTCCTGCTGGTTGGTTCTCTCGCATTAAAAATCCTCGACCACACCGAAGCCCTCGACGCGTGGAAGGGGCCGGTCCTCCACCGCACCGTCGAGCACGCAGGGATTCCGATCGACATCTACGGTGCAGACGGTTCACCACTCCTTATCATTCACGGCGTCAACACGACCGGCAAAAACAGTCTCGACCTGATGCGCATCTCTGAAGCGTTGGCGCAGGTGGGCTATCAGGTGTTCGTTCCGGACCTGATCGAGATGAAACGCCTGCATCTTGTGCCCGACGAAGTCGTGCGTATCAAGTCTGTGTTTCAGTTCATCGGCAAAGATGCGGGGATCGCCTGCTTCAGTTACGGATGCGGGCCGGCGCTGATCGCTGCGGCGGATGTGGACATTCGAGCTCATGTGCGGTTTGCGATCGCATTCGGCGGCTATTTCGACGTGCGCGAAACTCTCGAGTTCGTGATTACTGGTCCCGAGACTCCCACCGCCTATTTGAAGTGGTACTACCTCGAGGCGAATGCGGATGTCGCCCTCGAGGAAAGCGATCGAAGCCGGCTTAAACGAATCGCCGAACTGAGTCGTTGGAAACATCCAATAGGAGCGGACATCGTTGACGGACTGACGCCGGAAGGCAAGGCGTTGCTCAGGATCTTCCATGCGTCGACTCGGGAAGAATTCCGTACGCTTCTGCAGGCAGGAGGGGAGCCCGTCAACCGTCGTCTGGATTTGCTCTCACCTTCTGGATTCGTGAAGCATCTTCAAGCGCCGGTGGTAGTCATTCATGGCATCAATGATCCCGTGGTTCCAGCCCGGCAGAGTATCGAACTGGCCGAGGCAGCGCGCGCGAATGGCCTGGATTCCAGCCTGACATTATTAAGGATGTATGGGCACGTGAATCCAGTCCTGCCGAAGGTGGGGGTGGGAAGTATTTTCGATTTTTATCTTCCTGAGATGTTCCGTCTTTTGCGGGTTCTGAATCGAATCGTCTCGCTGAAATGAAAAAGGGACGAGGGCCTGACCCTCGTCCCTTATCGCGTTTACTTGGCGCGTTTCAGCGCGATCGGCCCGCCGCCGCCTCGGCCTCCACCGCCACCACCACCACCACCACCGCCGCCGCCGCCGGCGGGAGCTTCGGCCGTCAGCGTGAGGTCGTCGCCGCTAAGCTTGCCGTTGTATGTGATGACGGTAGGTTCCCCGCCGCCTCGACCTGCGACGGAGCGTTTAAATGTGATCGTGCTTGCATCCACGACCTTGCCATCGGTGATTTGCGTGGCATTTTGACCTTGAGTATAGGTACCGGTGAGCGTGCTCCCGTCCACTTTGAGTTCCAAAGTGATCGGCTGCGGTCCGCCTCGTCCCTGGGTCTCGCCTGTCCACTTGCCGGCGGGTCCGGACTGAGCGAAGGCGAAAGCTGATATGACGACGACGAGCGCAAGCACGAGAAACATTCTGGATTTCATGCTGCCCCTCCTTAAACATTCTTTAAACGACCAATGTTCTTGAACGCACTCAACAGATGGAATTCGGTCGAGTGCCAGTCTACGGCTGTTGATACGCAGGCTTCGGAGCTTCGGTTACAAAACCCGAAACTCGTCAGGGTTCGTCCTTGAAGATTGAGATCCTCGGGGAACTATCAGAAGACAGCTTTGCCCGGTACATACCGGGGCTGTTGAAACTCCACGCCATTTCGCCTCTGGGCGAAACAACGATGACTCCGCCGGCGCCTTTGAGCGCGGTCAGCCGCTTTTGAATCACTTCGTCGGCAGCCTGCTGAAGTTTGTATTTCTTGTATTCAACGAGAGCGCAGACTTCGCGGGCGATCGTGAGTCGAATAAAAAACTCGCCGGTTCCGGTACCCGAAACCGCGCAAGACTGGTTCGAAGCGTACGTACCGGCGCCGATGATCGGCGAGTCTCCGACACGGCCCCATCGTTTCGCCGTCATACCGCCCGTCGATGTGCCGGCGGCAACATTGCCCTTGGTATCCAGCGCGACTACGCCTACGGTGCCATATTGATGTTCGTCAGGGGCTCCGCTCAGGACGGCTTGAGGCTTTGGAGCGCCCGCCGGTCGTGGCGGGATGGGTTCGCCGCTTGCCTGAAGAGCTCTTTCCAGTTCCTGCCAGCGCCTCTCCGTAAAGAAAAACGAAGGATCGACGATCTCCAGACCCTGCTGCCGGGCGAAAGTTTCGGCGCCATCACCCGCCAGCATGACATGCGGCGACTTTTGCATCACGGCTCTGGCCAACGATATGGGATTTCGAACGCGCGTTACACCAGCAACCGCACCCGCAGCGAGTGTTGCGCCGTCCATGATGGACGCATCCAGTTCGTTTTTGCCCGCCGAAGAAAACACAGCGCCTCGGCCGGCATTGAACAGCGGATCGTCTTCCATCACCTTGATGACGGATTCGATGGCATCGAGCGCGTCGCCTCCCTGGCGCAGTACGGCGGAGCCGATTTCGAGTACTTTGGAAAGCGCACCGCGATAGGCCGCTTCAGATTCGCGAGTCATCGACGCCCGTTCGATGACTCCGGCGCCGCCATGAATCACGATGGCCCATTTCGACGAAGGTCTGGATTGCACCGCCATCCCCATTGTGAAAAGCACGAGCAGGCCGATCGATAACCATGCACGCATCATTCGCTCGCATCATACCTTAGATATAATCTTCGGCTTGTCACATCAGGAGGGAACGATTCGAATGAGAGCGATTCGTGTCAACGAATTTGGGGGGCCGGAGGTGCTGAAGATCCAGGAGGTCGCAGATCCGAAACCGGAATCCGGTCATGTGCTCGTGCGCGTGAAAGCGGCGGGCGTGAATCCTGTCGATACCTACATCCGATCCGGCACGTACGCGAAAAAACCGAACCTGCCCTACACGCCGGGATCGGATATCGGCGGCATTGTCGAAGCCGTGGGGCCAAACGTAAAAGGCTTCAAGCCCGGCGAGCGCGTTTATACGAACGGCGCGATCACCGGCGGTTACGCGGAACTTGCGTTATGCGAGGAATCGCGCGTCCATCGTCTGCCGGAGAAGGTTTCGTTCGCACAGGGTGCGGCGCTCAGCGTGCCTTACGGGACCGCGTACCGTGCGTTGTTTCAACGCGGCCGCGGAAGAGCGGGAGAGACTGTTCTGGTGCATGGGGCGACCGGCGGCGTCGGTATTGCTGCCGTCCAGTTTGCGCGGGCGGCGGGAATGATCGTCATCGGAACCGGCGGAAGCGATAAGGGGCGCGCGCTCGTTGCGGAACAGGGAGCACATCATGTACTGGATCATCGCGCTTCCGGTTATGAGAAGCAGTTGATGGATCTGACCGGAGGCCGAGGCGTGGATCTCATCACTGAGATGCTTGCCAACGTGAATCTCGCTCGAGACCTCACGATGCTTGCGCCGGGTGGCCGCGTGGTCGTGATCGGAAACCGCGGAACCATCGAGATCAATCCGCGTGACGCAATGGCTCGCGAAGCCGCAATCCTGGGCCTGACGCTGTTCGCCGCAACGGATGCTGAACTCCGCGAAATTCACAGCGCCACTTATGCCGGACTCGAAAACGGGACACTCCGTCCTGTCGTCGGCAAGGAACTTCCGCTGGCGGAAGCGCCGCGCGCGCATCAACTCGTGATGGAGTCGGGCGCGTTCGGCAAGATCGTGCTGGTCCCCCAGGAATGAAAAAACAAGTTGTCCGGATCGGTCTTATCCAGACCAGGGTCGGCGAGAGACTCGAAAACAATCTCGACAAGACCGCCAGTTTCATCAAGCAGGCCGCCAGGAAGGGCGCCGAGATCGTTTGCCTGCAGGAGCTTTTCGCCTCACGATATTTCGCCCAGACAAAGGACGAGAGGTTCTTTGACATAGCGGAACCGGTCCCGGGACGTCTCTCGCGGTTTCTAGCGGAATGCGCGTCCCTGTATCGCGTCCTCTTGGTAGGCGGCTCGATTTACGAGAGAGGGGAAAACAGAAGGTTCTTCAACACGACTCTCATTTACGACTCGAAAGGCCGGCTGGCTGGCAAATATCGAAAGATGCACATCCCGCACGACCCGAAGTACTACGAGCAATATTATTTCGCGCCGGGCGATCTGGGTTACGTGCAGGTGAAGTCGGAAAAGGCCGTTGTGGCGCCGTTGATCTGCTATGACCAATGGTTTCCGGAGGCGGCTCGGGTCAACACGATTCAAGGCGCTCAGATCATCTTCTATCCGACCGCGATCGGATGGTTCAAAGAACTCCGGCGGGACGAGCCATTCTCGGCAAGACGGTGGGAGAATGCCATGCGTTCGCATGCGTCGCTCAACGGAGTTTTCACCGCTGCCGTCAATCGCGTCGGACGTGAGGGAGACTTGCGATTCTGGGGTGGCTCATTTGTCGCCGACCCGTTCGGCGAAGTCGTCGCGCGCGCGTCCAGCCACAAAGAAGAGGTTCTTGTCGCAAACGTGGACCTCGGCCGCATTCGCGTCTCTCAGGAAGGCTGGCGCTTCCTTCAGAACAGACGGCCACGGAGCTACGGGGATCTTCTGCAATGAAAGATCCCACTCCGAAGAGCCTCGGTTACCGCATGCCGGCCGAGTGGGAACCTCAGCATGCCATCTGGCTGACCTGGCCACACAATGAACTGACCTGGCCAGATGGAATGCTCCATGACGTGAGGGCGACCTACATCGAGATCATCCGCGCCCTTCACACGGGCCAGAAGATCAAACTCCTCATAAAGGATTCCGATTCGCAAGCCGCAGTTCGCCACACGCTCGAGCGTGAAGGTATCGGGCTGAGTCAGGTGCAGTTCGTACTACTGGCAGCCGAGGACTCGTGGATTCGTGACTACGGTCCGACCTTTGTCGTGAATCCAAGTGAGCGCCGGCTCGCAATGATCAACTGGACGTTCAACGCGTGGGGCAACAAGTATGACGATTTGATCGCGGACGATCGCATCCCGGCCGAATTAAACAAGAGTCTGCGTCTTCCAATCTTCGAGCCGGACATCGTGATGGAAGGAGGATCGATCGATGTGAACAGCGCAGGAACTGTGCTGACGACCGAGCAGTGTCTCCTGAACAGGAACCGCAATCCGCATCTTGATCGCGCGCAGATCGAGGTCTACCTGCGCGAGTTCCTCAACGTGACGAAAGTTCTGTGGCTCCGTGAAGGCATCGTCGGCGACGATACCGACGGCCACATCGACGACATCGCTCGGTTTGTAAGTAATGACACGGTGCTCTGCGCCTTCGAAGAGGATCCGGCCGATGAAAATCACGCGATACTCAGGGAGAACTTTGAACGCCTCGTCAGCTTTGGCTTGAACGTTCAGAAACTCCCCATGCCGGGCTATATCGATGATCGACATACGCGGCTTCCTGCGAGCTATGCAAATTTCTACATTGGCAACGAAGTTGTGGTGGTTCCCGTGTTCGGTCATGCGAATGACACGCCCGCGCTCGACGTGATTCAACGTTGTTTTTCGTCCCGCCGGGTCGTTGGCGTGCACGCGACGGCGATGGTTCACGGTTTGGGAACCATTCATTGTTGTAGCCAGCAGGAACCAACGGTTTGAAAGCGCGACGATCTCTTGCGCGGACGGCTTCGCCCCTTCTATACTGCTTCGCTGATAAGTCGCAATATATCCATGTATATTCCACAGGAGGAGTTTGTATGAAAACGTCGACCCAATCGGGGATCAGAACCGCTGTTCTCTGCCTGGTTCTGGTAGCTCTGTTCGCCGGGTTGGGAGCGCTTCCGAGCAGCGCGTTGCTGCAAGCACAACGGAATGCTCCTGCGCCGACGGGCTATATCCAGGGTGTAGTCCAAAGCGAGAAAGGCCCTGAAGCCGGCGTATGGGTAATCGCCGAAACGAAGGACCTGCTCACCGGTTTCATCAAGATTGTCACAACGGATGATCAAGGCAGATTCAGGCTGCCCGATCTGCCGAGCGCCAGCTACAAGGTTTGGGTCAGAGGCTACGGCCTGACGGATTCGACGCCGATCACGACGAAGCCTGTTACAAACTCCGTTACACTTCGCGCTACAACTGCGAAGACACCGGTAGAAGCTGCTCAGACGTACCCGGGCAACTATTGGTGGTCGATGATCGAGGTACCGGATAAGAGCCTGTTCCCGGGCACCGGAGCACAGGGCAACGGTATGGGCACTGGTATGGTGAGCCAGAATCACTGGATCAACCAGGTCAAATCCGGTTGCAACTTCTGCCATCAACTCGGCAACAAGTTAACGCGCAGTCTGGATCACGTCTATAAGGCGGATCCGGCTGTGAAGACGGACACCGAAGCGTGGGATCGCCGTTTGAAGGGCGGCGTTCGCGCCGGCCAGATGTATTCGATGGTAAGTTCGATGGGCGCGAACCACACATTGAAGACGCTTACCGATTGGACAACGCGTATCAAGAATGGTGAAGTTCCTCCTGCTCCACCACGACCGAGAGGCGTCGAGCGAAATGTCGTCGTGACCCTGTGGGATGTCGGTGACGATCATTCCTTCATGCATGACGAAGCTTCAACCGACAAAAACCATCCCACGGTCAATGGCGGCGGGCCCATCTACGCCGTAAACGCAGGCCACGGACAGCTCGTCGTTCTGGACCCGAAAGAAAACAGCACCTACTCCATCGACATTCCGACTCGCGCCGATCGTACGAGCGTGCCTTCACGCTTCCCGGCGCCGACAACTCCGTCGCTGTTCTGGGGCAATCAGCATTTGTGGTCGAATCCTCCGAACAATCCCGCGGATCCGCACAACCCGATGCTCGACAGCAAGGGCCGTGTGTGGACAACCTCGAAGATCCGCGCAGCCGGCGGTCCGGCATGGTGCCGCGATGCAGCCTTAGGCAACAAGTCGGCTGACTGGTTCCCGCTCAATGGCGGCGGTCGTCAGGCTTCGTACTACGATCCGAAGTCGCAGAAGTGGCAACTGATCGAGACCTGCTACAGCACACACCACCTCCAATTCGATTCTGACGCCGACGAGACGGTGTACTTCAACGAACTCGGTGGGCCCATGGTCGGCTGGGTCAATTCAAAGCTGTACGACAAAGCACTGGCCGAAACCAAGGATGAGCTGAAAGCCGAACAGACGGCAGTCGGTTGGTGCGGTCAAGTCGTCGATACGAATGGCGACGGTAAGATTACGCGTCCCTGGAACACGACAACGCAACAGATCAGCGGTAACGAATTGCTGTATCAAGGTGACACGGCTCCCGGTCAAAATCGCGGAGGAGCGGCCCCGGCAGCGCCTCCCGCAGCGCCTCCCGCAGGTGGTGGCGGAGGCGGCCGCGGTGGGCGCGGCGGTGCCCCGGCAGCCCCATATGATCCTAAACTGGACACGATGACGCGGTTCAACCTCTACGCCGTCATTCCGAGCCCGGTTGACGATACGGTCTGGGGAGTCAGCGAGAATCCGTTCCCCGGAATGTTGGTCCGCCTGCAGGGCGCCGGCAAAGGTCCGGAGTCCTGCAAGACGACCGTATTCCGCATTCCTGACGGTGGTTTCGATCCGCGCGGCGTCGACATCGACAGCCAGGGCGTTGTCTGGACGGCTCTGGCCGCCAGCAGCCAAATGGCCAGCTTTGATGTTCGCAAGTGCAAGGACCTCGCGGGCCCCGGCAAGACCGATGGCAGCCAGTGCCGTGAGGGCTGGACGCTGTACCAGACCGATGGCCCGAAGTTCAAGGGAACGAATGTTCCGGCGGACTTCCACTATTACAACTGGGTTGACCAGCACGACATCATCGGGCTTGGTAAAGATACGCCGTTCGCAACCGGCTCGAACTCGGACTCGTTGCTTGCGTTGAACAAGCAGACGGGTGCGTGGACGAGGTTTATCGTTCCATATCCGATGGGCTTCTACGCACGCGGCATGGACGGACGTATCGACAATCCGAACGGCACCTGGAAAGATCGCGCTCTTTACGCCAACTATGGAACGCACTTTGTGTGGCACATCGAGGGCGGTAAGGGAACGAAAGGCAAGGTCGTGAAGTTCCAGCTTCGCCCGAATCCGTTGGCTCCATAACGACCACAGACACTGACAGACGGAAGGCCGCCATCGATAAGTTCCTTGATGGCGGCCTTTTCTGTTTCTCCGTAGTGAAGTAAACTTCCGCCCAAACCACGCAGGAGACATCGCAATGAGAACAATTGCCGTAGCGTTGATGATTTCGTTGATATCCCTTACAAGCGTCGCTCAGAGACCATCCGACCCGGCGCTGCTTGTTCCGCAGACTGCACCTGAGCTGGAGTATGTCTCCGTGCCCAATCCATTTTCGTTTCCTGCGGGCATAACGTTCATGGGTGCTCCCGCGGCGTTGGCGTTCGACTCTAAAGGACATCTCTTCGTCGTCACGCGAGGCAATCCTTCTCTGTATGAGTTCGACGCTGACGGCAAATTCATTCGGTCTTTCGGCGAAGGCCTCTTCACGCGGACTCATGGACTGCGCATCGATAAGGAAGGAAACATCTGGGTCGCCGACACGGGTGCCCAC
>Ga0137433_1000457_pt1 | contig 21752 bp, 17 predicted proteins | sample EasRivERMZT840_2_FD_102335 | JGI IMG/M metagenome (GOLD analysis project Ga0137433, IMG submission 102335) | Soil microbial communities from meander-bound floodplain in the East River, Colorado, USA - East River MetaG ERMZT840_2 | ecosystem: Environmental > Terrestrial > Soil > Floodplain ...
GAACTGCGTGACGGCGACAAGAAGCGATACCTGGGCAAAGGCGTTTTGAAGGCCATTAACAACGTCAACACGATCATTGCTCCGGCGCTGGCAGGCCAGAACGCAACGCTGCAATCGCATATCGATCAGCTGATGCTGACGCTCGATGGAACGAAGAACAAATCCAAACTCGGTGCCAACGCCATGCTCGGCGCCTCCATGGCGATCGCGCGCGCGGCGGCCGAGTCTCACGGGCTCCCGCTTTATCGTTACATCGGCGGCGTGAAGGCGAGCGTGCTGCCGGTTCCAATGATGAATATCGTCAACGGCGGAGCGCATGCGGACAACAACGTCGAACTGCAGGAATTCATGATCATGCCGGTCGGCGCCCCGTCATTGCCCGAAGCCGTGCGGATGGGCGCGGAGGTATTTCATAGCCTGAAAAAGATCCTTCACGATGCCGGCCACTCGACTGCCGTCGGCGATGAAGGAGGATTCGCGCCGAATCTCAAATCGAACGAAGAGGCCATCGAACTCATACTGAAAGCGATCGAGTCCGCAGGCTACAAACCAGGCAGCCAGATCGCAGTGGCGCTGGATGCGGCGGCAAGCGAGTTCTACGACAAGAAAACCAACAAGTACGTTTTCAAGAAATCCGACAAGTCGGTGAAGTCTGCGGACGAGATGGTCCGGCTCTATTCGGAGTGGGTGTCCAAATACCCGATCGTGTCCATCGAGGACGGCCTCGCGGAAGACGACTGGGAAGGCTGGCAGGCGCTCACACGCGAAATCGGAAGAAAGATCCAACTGGTTGGCGACGATCTCTTCGTGACCAACACCGAACGGCTCGCGCGCGGCATGGGCATGGGCATCGCGAATGCGATTCTGATCAAAGTGAACCAGATCGGCACACTGACGCAGACACTGGACGCCATTAACCTCGCCCGAAAAGCGTCGTATGGAATCGTGATTTCCCACCGGTCCGGAGAAAGCGAAGATACGTTCATCGCAGACCTCGCTGTGGCCACTAACGCGGGCCAGATCAAGACGGGTTCGCTCTCCCGAACCGATCGGGTCGCGAAGTACAACCAGCTGCTTCGCATTCAGGAGGAACTCGGCGATCAGGCGGAATATGCGGGGCCGGATGCCCTTAAGAGGGAATGACGCCCTACCTGACGCAGCGAAGCGACCGGTCCGGCGCGGTGGCTCCTCTGGCGCGATTATCGCGATACACCTGGTGGCAGTTCATGCAGGCATCCGAAACCTGATTGCTGACCTCGCTGACGGCTTCCTGGCTGCGGGATTGCGATGCTCTGTACGCCGCCTTTCCAGCTTCCGCCAATTCGTTCGTGAATTTGATCCACTCAGGATCGTTCACCGGTACCGGCCTCCCGTTCTCGCATCGGCGTCCGGGCGTCAGCATCAGCGGAGCAGATTCGGCGAGAGCCACCGCTGCATAATCGACAAGGTCCCATCCCGTATAAATTCCATTTCCCCACGTAACGAAATTGAAACCCTCCGATGAGTCGCTCGTATCCGGCTTCCGCTTCTCCGCGGGATCGTGAGTCTGCACTGTGAAAATGATGTTGGAACTCGGAAAAAGGATGCCTCGCATCACCTGATTCATATTCCCGACGGGAGGAAAAGCCGGCGCCGCGTTCTGAGCAGCGCCAGCGCTAGCTTGAGCGCCGGCAGGAAATCGAATCGGCTTCAATGCAGCTTCGTTACCCTGAAGCTCGGCGCGCCCGGCGGGAAATTGCGCGACCTGCAACATGTAGGCCAGAACATCCGCATTCTGCTGGTCGGTAAGTTTGCCGGGCGTATCTGCCGGCATCGTGTTCTTGATCTTGCTGAACAGGTTCCACACAAGCTCGTTGCGCCAGCCGGACACGAAATCATTGCCTGCGAGCGGTGGTGCGAACGGACCGCCTCCCAGCGTCGCGCCGTGACACGAGGCGCACTTTTCTTTGTAGACCGCCTGCCCGCGAGTCGCCTGAGCTGCCGTATAAATACCCTGTTGGACGGTTTGCGGTTGCTGCGCATGAACGAATATGGAGAGCAAAATCAAACCCACCGCGCATCGCATCACGAAAGATTGCATCGGTTCCTCCCGGAAATTCGTGAATGATAGCACCGCAGGCTGGTTAACAGTCCCGCCCTTTCGCCGTATCGGACATATGCGCACAACATCCGTGCTTACCGACGTTCGATATGCATGCCGCAATTTATTCGCGCGGCCACTGTGGACGCTGTCCGCGCTCGCATGCCTCGCGATAGGAACCGGAGCCAACACCGCCAGTCTGAGCGTCATCAACGCCCTGCTCCTGCGGCCGCTCCCTTTCCCGGAGCCCGCGCGGCTGGCAACCGTCGTCCTGCGAGAAACCAATCCTCCCGCTTACCGGCCTTTCTCGCTGGCCGAGTTTCGCGAGATCGAGTCGCGCGCAACATCGTTCAGCGCTCTTTCGGCTCGAACTTTCCTGCCCGTCAGCGTCGCGACAGACGGGCCGGCGCGAATGGTTCAAAGCGAGCTGGTAACTGAAGGCTACTTTGCAATGCTCGGCGTTGCTCCGCAGATCGGAACGTTCATTGACGCGGCAAGCGATCCACCGCAGGCAGTGCTGAGCGAGCGTTTGTGGAAACTGCGATTCGGCAGCGATCCCGCGGTCATTGGCAGAGAGATTCGGATCAATGGCAGGACAGCAATCGTTTCCGGAGTGGCTCCGGCCGGCTTCATCGGCGCCACGCAGCTTATACGCGCCGATCTCTGGCTGCCGGTCTCCTTGCAGGAAAGTCTTGATCCTTCACCCAACAGGTCGACAAGTCCGATGTTCGGCGTCATGGGACGCCTTGCGCCGGGTGTTTCTCACACACAGGCGCGCCTTCAACTCGATTCGCTCGTCGCAGGCATCAGGAATCCGCCATTGACGACGCAGGTCGATCAAGCCGACGGACTCGGATTTGGCGCTGCTCTGCGGCCGGTCGTGGTAGCCGGTTCAGCATTGTTGTTCGGATTGATCGGGCTCGTCATGGCCGTTGCCATCGCGAACGTCGGCGCGTTGATGCTCGCGCGAGTCCCGGGACGCCGTCCGGAAATCGGCGTGCGGCTGGCGCTTGGAGCAAGTCGATCGCGCATTGCGCAGCTTGTGATGACCGAGAGCCTTGTGCTTGGAGTCATCGGATCCGCTCTTGGCGTCGTCGTCACCGTTGTACTGACCTACGCCGCCTCGACACTGAGCGCGGAACTCCCGGAACATCTCTCTTATGCGTTCGACATTCGTCCGGACTGGCGCGTGATGATTTACGCCACCGTGACAGCCATCGTTGTCTCGACCGCTTTCGGCCTCGCACCCGCCCGCCAGGCCGCGCGGACGGACCTGATCGAAGTGCTCAAGCAATCGGGTACCAGCCGCCGGAAGCCGACATCAACACGCTCGCTGGGGATGCTGGTTGTCGGCCAGATGGCGGTGTCTGCGATGCTGCTGGTCGGATCTCTCATGCTGGCCCGCACCTATGTGGACGTGCGGAACACCGATTCCGGAATGGATATGAACCACGGCCTCGCGCTGTCGCTGGATCTCGACCAGGCAAATTACAGTCCGGAGACAGGTCGACTGTTTTATCAAAACCTCCAGGACCGCGTCTCTTCGCTGCCCGGCGTCGAACATGCAAGCCTTACTCGAGAAGTGCCGCTGACGCTCGGCGTCGCAGACAGCGTGCGTGTTGGCGATGTAAACGTCGAGACGAAGGTTGTAACTCCGGGCCACTTCGCGACGCTCCGGATTCCACTGCTTCAAGGCCGCGACTTTTCGCCGGCTGATCGCAGCGTGCCTGTGGCTGTTGTGAATGAAACGATGGCTGTCCGGTTCTGGCCGGGGCAGTCACCGGTTGGCCAAACGTTGCGGGTCGGCAATTCCGCGGTCGAAATCATCGGTGTCGTAAAGGATGTCAAATACCGATCGCTCTCGGAATCGCCCCGCCCCGTGCTCTACAGGCCGCTGAGCCAGGAGTATTCGGCGAAGATGACGTTGATCGTCCGTTCGCCGCAGTCTTCCGGTCTGGCGGATGTGATCCGGCGGGAGCTTCAGGAACAGAATCCCGACCTCGCGATCGCCGATGCCCGCACATTCGAAGACCTGTTGAGACTGGAAATTGCGCCCCGAAAACGCGCAGCCGCGCTTTTGGGGACCGTGTGCGGTATCGGGTTGCTGTTGAGCGCGGTAGGGCTTTACGGCGTCATCGCGTTTGGCGTCCGCGAACGGACTCGCGAGTTTGGTCTTCGAGTCGCCCTTGGAGCGAGACCGCAACAAGTCCTCATGGAAGTACTCGGGCGCGGATTGAGGTTAGCCATGATCGGCTTCGCTGTCGGCGTGGTTGGCGCGTTGGGATTCGCGCGCATTCTCACGAGCATCCTCGCGGACGTCGCGCCACTCGATGTGATCGCGCTGTCGATCACGGGCGCTGTGCTGGTGGCCGTGGCACTCGTCGCTTCTTACTTTCCGGCGCGCTGGGCGACGCAGGTCGATCCGGCGGACGCCCTCAGAAGCGAATGACGCGTTACTGAATCGTCATGAAGCGCCAGAAGCGAGCGGTCTCTTTATCCCCGACGTACTTCCCGATTTCCTTGTCGAACTGCGCTTTCGTTTTCCACGGCCGATACTCTTTGAACTCGCGGACCATGCGGGCTCCGACACCGGGGATGGTCAGAAAATCCTCATCCGTCGCCGTGTTGAGGTTGATGGGAATAAAGGTGTATTGCTTCAGCTTGTCGGTCGCTTCCTGGCCGACGTATTTGCCGATCTCCTTGTCGAACTGCGCGTAATTCCTCCAGGGACGATACTCGTCAAATTCCCGGACCATCCGCTTGCCTGCGCCGGGAACCAGCAGAATCTCTTCGGGCGTCGCGGTATTGAGATTGATGTGGATGAAAGCCTTGCCATAGAACTGCATGGCCTGTTCGGGAGTCAGTTTCTGGCTCACCAGGTAGGCGTTGAGGTCGGTGATGCCGGCAAAGGGACGCTTTTCGATCAACCCCTTCACGATCGCCGGTGTCATGTTCGGAAACGTCAGGAGTTCTTTTTCCGGCGCGATATTCGCATCCACGACCCCGAGCGACTTACCGACCTGGGCGTGGAGCGGACCGGCAACAGCGATCATTGCCAAAACTGCAAGCGCGACGAACATTGATTTGTATTTCATGTTTTCTCCCTTCCGTTTGCGAACCGATACGTGCATGCCAGACCGAGCAGACCCAACTGCGCCATACTGCCGGGCGCCAACGCGGGCGGCGTCTTCGACTGCATGGCCTTCATGAACATCGCGAAGCCTTCGATCGACGGATCGACTTCCTTCGTGAATTCCTTGTTGGCCTGGTAGTGCAATGCAATGCCGAGCCCGCCGGCAGCGACAAAGGCCACCATCGTAACCCGCAGCGCGCGAGCGCTCCAAGGACTTCCCGAAATGGCGAACCAGACAATGGCTAATAGCGCCACCGCGATCAGCACCAGCGGCACAATCTGCACCAGATCTTCATCGTGACCGAGAAACAGCAGTTCCGTTCCGGTGCCGATCAGACCAAGCGCAAGGATCGCGAGAAGAATCGTCCGAATGAATCTGAAATCGTGCGGCATCACGAACAATATTAGTTACTCTTCGAGCATGAATCGCAGAGATTTCCTGAAAGCCGCATCGACGGCTTCGGCCTTCGCCATCATTCCTCAATCGCGGCCCCAGGTTTCCGACGGCATCCAGATCGGCGACCCGCTCAGCGATCGCGCGATCATCTGGGCGCGCTCCGACCGGCCCGCGCGCCTTATTGTCGAGCACGCAACGACGGAAAGCCTGCGAAACGCCCGGCGCATTCGAGGCCCGATTGCCACGGCAAACTCGGATTTCACTGCGCGCATCGATCTGCGAAATCTTGCGCCGGGCCAGCAGACGTTCTTCCGGGTTTTCTTCGAAGATGAAACCGGACGCGTGACCAGCGATCCCGCCGCCGGAAGCTTGCGCACAGCTCCGATTGCGCGACGCGATGTTCGGTTCCTCTGGGCGGCGGATACTGTCGGACAAGGCTACGGCATCAACCCGGACCTTGGCGGCATGCGTATCTACGAAACGATGCGAAAGATGCAGCCGGACTTCTTCATTCACTCCGGCGATACGATCTACGCGGACAGTCCCGTGCCATCGGAACTCACGCTCGTAGACGGCTCAAAATGGAAGAACGTCACCACCGAAGCGAAGAGCAAGGTCGCCGAAACGCTGGATGAGTATCGAGGGTGCTATCGCTACAACCTGATGGATGACAACGTCCGGCGCTTCAACTCGGAAGTGCCGCAGATCTGGCAATGGGACGACCACGAAGTGAGCAATAACTGGTCGCCCGGACGCGATCTCGCCGGTGACAATCGTTACAAAGTGAAAGACATTCGCACCCTCGTCGACCGGGCTCGCCAGGCGTTTCTCGAGTATGCGCCGATGCGATTCGAAGCGGCACGGCCCCGTATTTACAGGCGCATCCCATATGGTCCGCTACTCGATGTCTTCATGCTCGATCTTCGCAGCTTTCGCGCCGCGAATTCGTATAACCGGCAGGAACGCGAGAGTATGGAAACGGCTTTCATGGGCGCCGATCAAATGACCTGGTTGCAGCAGGACCTGGCGCGGTCTCGCGCCGTCTGGAAAGTCATCGCTTCGGACATGCCTGTCGGGCTGATCGTCGGGGATGGACGTGACGCCCAGAACCGTCCTCGTTTCGAAAATGGCGCGAACGGCGACGGCCGCGCACTCGGTCGCGAACTCGAGATCGCGCGTCTTCTGAGTTTCATGAAGCGCTCGCAGATTCATAACGTCGTCTGGTTAACCGGCGATGTCCACTACACGGCAGCTCACTACTACGATCCGGCCAAAGCGCAGTTCCAGGACTTCGATCCGTTCTGGGAATTCGTCTCCGGACCTCTCAATGCCGGCACGTTCGGTCCAAATATGGCCGACAACACATTCGGCATTCAGGTTATGTACCAGAAGACTCCGCAGGGCCCCCGCCCGGACAGTTCTCCGAAGGCAGGTCTGCAATTCTTTGGGGAAGTCTTCATTGATGCGGCGTTCGGCGCGCTCACGATCAACCTCCGCGACCTCAGCGGCGCTCGACTCTATTCCAGAACGCTCGAACCGCAGGCTAAGTGAATGGAACGCCGCGGTGATTCTGGCGATTAGGGGGCGGAAGGCCTTAAACTGAGTCAAATGGTCCGGCAAAGCAAAGCCTTCGACTCCGACCCCATTATCGATGCCTATAAGAAAGACGTGGATCGGACGCTATTGCGCGAGAATCTGAAGATAAGTGTGGAGGACCGCCTTAGACAGTTGATGGAACTGCAAAAGTTCGCTCAAGAATTGCAGCGGGCCGGGCGGGCTCTCCGGCGCACCAGGTGACGGACTTTTCAGCGATCCTCCTGGCGCTCGATAGCGCTGGCGTCGAGTACATTCTGGTGGGAGGTGTGGCCGCAACAGTTCACGGCTCGGCGAGACTTACGCTGGACGTCGATATCGTCTACCGCCGCACCCCCGAAAATCTCGCGCGCCTCGTGGAAGGTTTTGCTCCTCACCGACCCTACCTTCGAGGAGCGCCGCCCGGGCTGCCTTTTCAGTGGGATGCCGAGACGCTTCGCCGCGGCCTTAATTTCACGTTGACAACAACCCTCGGTCCGATCGATTTGCTGGGCGAAATCACTGGAGCAGGCACATACGAACAGTTGTCGCCGGATACGGTTGTCGTTTCCGCATTCGGCGCTTCCTGCCGCTGCATCACCCTGGAACGCCTCATCCAAGTGAAGCGCGCAGCAGGACGCGTCAAAGATTTCGAGGCGATTGCAGAACTCGAAGCGCTGCTCGAAGAGCGCGGCGGATCTTAACCGCCCATCTCAATCTCCCGCGAGAAAGAAAATGAGCCGCCAGCGGCCGTCGGCGAACTGGAATCGTGCGCGATAGTCGATCGGACTGCGGATGAAGCGCGTGGCGACATGGCCTTTTTGGCCGTCGACTCTGACAGCCGTCCATTCATCTCCCATCCAGTCTTTACTGAAAGACTCAGGATCCAATTCAAGAATGAGGTGGCTTACTTGCGCGAGTACCGGAGCATCCGGCCTGGGCATTGTTCTGATCCTTACGTTCGAGCCGATGACGGCAACGAAGTCGAATGCATCGACACCGTTCGGCCAGCGGGAAAACGTGTACGGCGCGGTGAAGTACTCGGCGCCCTCGAACACTCCGCCGAGAGCCATGACCTTGCCGAACTCTTCCCAGAATTTGCTGTCCGGCTGATCCAGCCGCCACATCTCCTTGAACTCCTCGATCCCCTCATTCCCTCCGAAGCCGTTCTTGATGTCCGGATGCACGATGTCGAGGATCGCGGCGGCATCGCGCCGCGCAACGGCATCCATAAGGCGGGTCCGGAACGCGGCAAAGTCCGGACGCGAAGCCGATTCGTCGACCGGCAACAGCGACCGCTGCGCTTCTGCAGCTTGACCCGCAAGACAGAAGAGCAGCACGACGGCGTGAATGATGCGCGGCATAAGATTCGTGATCCGAATTATACCTGCAATGACATGAGTACTAGACACTCTATAGCCACATATGGTACTAGATCGTCTTGTACCTATGAAGAACAATGCGAAATCCGAAAAGGCAGCTCTTCTCCAGGGCACGCTCGACATGTTGATCATGCAAACGCTTCAGCGAGGAGCCGAGCACGGCCACGGGATCGGAGTGGCGATCAAGACCCGTTCCGGCGACCTGCTGAACATCGAAGCGGGATCGCTCTATCCTGCGCTTCACCGCCTCGAGCGTCAGGACCTGATCAGCTCGGAATGGAAGCTGTCTGACAACAATCAGCGGGCCAGGTATTACCGCCTGACGCCATCGGGTCGTAAGCAGCTCATGGCCGAAGAATCGAAATGGGACCTTCTCGTGAAAGCGGTGTCCCGCGTACGGAATCCCGTCTGAATTTGGAGCAGCAACCATGAACTGGAAACGCTGGCGATGGACTTATTGGACCGATCTTTTTCGACGCCGGAAACTCGCCCGAGACCTGGACGACGAACTCAACGCTCATGTCCAGTTTGAAATTCAGCGCCGCATCGGCGAAGGCCAATCGCCTGACGAAGCGCGAAGGGCAGCGCTTCGCGATGTTCGCAGCCTGGACTCCGTGAAAGAGGCCACGCGCGACGCGTGGACGTGGACTTCGATTGAACGACTGATGCAGGACCTCCGGTATGCGGCACGCACGCTCCTCAAGACTCCTGTCTTCACCGGAATCGCCATACTGTCCCTGGCGCTAGGAATCGGCGCGAATACGGCCATTTTCAGCCTGGTGAATGCGCTCCTCCTTCGGACGCTGCCGGTAAGTCATCCTGAAGAACTGGTTCTGCTCACTTCTTACTCGCGAGAGTATCGAGTCGGAGACTTCGCGTATCCCGACTACCTGCGGTTGCGCGACCAGACACAGGTGTTTTCCGGCCTGCTCGGGGCAGGATCCGGCAACCGGATGGAGGTCGATCTCGGCAACCGAACCGACCGGCCGCAGATCCAGATCGTCACGGGAAATTACTTCACGGTTCTTGGCGTTCAGCCGCTTCAGGGACGCCTGCTCGTGGCCGACGACGACAACGCGCCCGTCGCGGTCATCAGTCACGGCTTCTGGCAACGATCATTCGGTGGTGATCCGAGCGCGGTCGGCAAATCTCTCATGATCCACGGATCGCTTTGCGCCATCGTTGGCGTCGCTCCGCCGGAGTTCCACGGCGACTCCGCCGGCGAAGCAACGGATGTCTGGATGTCGCTCGGCATGCAGCAGGCAGTCACGTTCAGCCGATTCGACATGCGGAAGGTCCGGTATGTCACGTGGGCGAACATGATTGGCCGTCTGAAACCTGGAATGACCATCGAGCAGGCTCGGGCTGAAGTTGCGCCCCTGGTTGCGCAAATCCACGAGAGCGCCGGAACGAGCCCGGACAAGGATTACCTGCATCACATTGTCATGGAGCCCGGCGGTCGCGGTTTTGCGGAAATGCGCGAAAGACTTCAGGCGCCATTGATCATTCTCATGACGGTGGTCGCGCTCGTTTTGCTGATGGCCTGTACGAATCTCGCGAGCCTGTTGCTGGCGCGCGCCGCATCGCGGCAGCGGGAAATTGCAACGCGGCTGGCAATCGGAGCATCGCGGATGCGTGTCATCCGGCAACTGCTGACCGAAAGCGTGCTGCTCGCTTTGATCGGAGGCGCTTTCGGATTGCTGCTGGCGATGTGGATCAACAGGTTCCTCCTGAACCTCGTATCACAGGGGTTCGTGACCATCACCATCAATCTGAGCCCCGACGGCCGCATTCTCCTTTTCACGTCAGCCGTCTCCGTCCTTACCGGAATTCTTTTCGGTCTCACGCCCGCGATTCAGGCCGTACGCCGCGATGCCGGTCCGGCCCTCAAAACAACCTCACGGACAATCGCCGGCAGAACGCGCCGCGGCTGGCTCAGGAATGTCCTGATCTTTGCGCAGGTGGCTCTCTCACTTGTGCTTTTGACTGCCGGAGCACTGTTCGTGCGCACAGTGAGAAATCTGAAGACCGTGGATACCGGATTTGCAGCCGGCAACGTGCTGTCTGTTGGGATTGCTCCACACCGTACCGCAGGCCCGGCGCAGGAAGCCGATCTTGCCGCGCGGCTGATCGATCGCCTCTCGGCCATACCCGGCATCCGATCGGCAACCGTTGCAGTCAACGCGACGCTGGGCCTGGCCGGAAGCGGCGTCTACGGGCTGGAAATTGAAGGATACACACCCAAAAACGAAGACGATCAACGCGCCCGTGCTAACTGGGTCGGGCCTCGATATTTTGAAACGCTGGGAATGTCCGTGCTTCAGGGACGCGAATTCTCAATGGCCGACACGCTGAACAGTTCGGGCGTTGTCATCGTCAACCAGACGATGGCGCGACATTACTTCGGAGAGGAATCCGCGATCGGCAAACGGATCCGCTTTAACAAGAGGGATCACGAAATCGTCGGCGTGGTGCGGGACGCGAAGTATCGGGAGTTGCGGGAAGTGAGCCCTCGGATGGTGTTCTTTGCATTCCTCCAATATCCCAACGGTGTCAGAAACGTCGAGGTGCGAACCGACGATAACCCGCTCGCGTTTGCGGAAACCGTGCGCAGCGCGATAAAGCAGGTCGACCCGCAGCTGGACGCATTCGAAGTAGCGACCGTGGCGCAGCGGATCGATCGAAAATTGACGCCTGAATACCTGGTCGCAGACATTTCGGGATTCTTCAGCGGCCTCACGCTGTTGCTCGTCTGTATCGGGATATACGGCACTCTGTCGTATTCCGTAGCCGGCCGCACGAATGAAATCGGCGTCCGCATGGCATTGGGCGCGAAACGTAGTTCGGTCTTGCTGCTCATTCTGCGCGACATCTTGTGGACATTGATTGCCGGCCTGGCCGTTGGTCTCGCCGGCGCGCTTGCTGCGGGGCGCGTCGTCGAGTCGCTGCTTTTCGGTTTGAAACCTAACGATCCGGTGACGCTCACCTTCGTGGTTTTGCTGGTGGCCGCGGTCGCGCTTCTCGCAGGGTACATTCCCGCGCGGCGGGCTACGCGGGTGGATCCCGTGAGCGCGTTGCGAGCGGAATAAACACAAAGACGCAAAGGCGCCAGGGGGGACAAGGGGTCAGACCCCAATCCCGAACCGTACGTCATGTTGCAGGTTTGGGGTCTGACCCCTTGTCCCCCTTGGCGCCTTTGCGTCTTTGTGTCCTGTCCTTCCCATGTCATGTTAGGCTGTGTCGCACCGACGAAAGGATTTCCCCATGTCCAGATTCTTGCGTGCCATTTGCATCCTGAGTCTGCTGGCTGCCGACGTGATCGTCGCCCAGCGTGGCGGGCGCGGTGGACCGGGCATGCAGGACATCAAAATCCTCAAACAGTTCGACAAGAACAAGGACGGATGGTTGAACATCGCCGAGCGTAAGGAAGCGCGGACCCACGTGACTTCCTCCAACTTCGGACGCCCTCCTTTGCCAATGCGGGGCGGACGCTTCGGAGCAGCCGACGCTCCGGGCGAACGGATTGCGCCGGCTGATGTGAAGACATATCCCAACAGCGCGTTCTATGAAGAGAGTGTCCTTCGAACGCTGTTCCTGACTTTCGAAGAAAGCGATTGGGAAAAAGAGCTTCAGGAGTTTCACGGCACGGATGTCGACGTACCGGCCACCGTCATGGTTGACGGCAAGAGTTATCACGACGTCGGCGTTCGCTTTCGCGGCATGTCGTCTTACGGAGGCGTGCCCGAAGGACGCAAGCGGTCGCTCAACCTCACAGTGGACATGGCCGACTCCAATCAGAACATCGGCGGTTACCGGACGCTGAACCTTCTGAATGCCCACGAAGACCCGAGCTTCATGCGCGCCGTCCTCTTCCTCCACATTGCGCGCGAATACATCCCGGCACCGAAAGCGAATTTCGTCCGCGTCGTCATCAACGGAGAGAATTGGGGAATCTACGAGAACGTCCAGCAGTTCAACAAAGACTTCCTGAAGGAAAACTACAAGGACACCGGCGGCGCACGATGGAAAGCGCCAGGACCCAATCCTCGCGCGGGCCTGACTTATCTGGGCGAGAACAAATCGGCATACAGCCAGGCGTACGAAATCAAAACAAAGGACGACGCGGCACAATGGACGGCGTTGATTCATCTGACGAAAGTCCTGAACGACACGCCGGCGGATCAACTCGAGAAAACGCTGGCGCCAATCCTCGACATTGACGAAACGCTTCGCTATCTCGCTCTCGACAATGCGCTGGTGAATAACGACGGCTACTGGACGCGCGCAAGCGACTACAGCTTGTATTGGGATGAAGGCGGAAAGTTCCACATCATCCCGCACGACACGAATGAAACTTTCTCCGCGGGCCGTGGCGGTGGTCCTCGCGGACCCGGTGGACCCGGTGGACCCGGTGGACCCGGTGGACCCGGCGGACCGCGGTTCGGCGGTCGCGGCGGTGTCCCGGACGGCTTCCAAATACCGATGCCCACGGGCATGGGCGGCGGCGCGAATCTGGATCCGCTGATCGGACTGCAGGATTACGGAAAACCGCTCCGGTCCAGGCTGCTCGCGGTCCCCGCACTGCGTGAGAAATACCTCGGCTATGTCCGACAGATCGCTACGAAGTGGCTGGACTGGAAAACGCTCGGCCCACTCGTTGAGCAATATCGAACACTAATCGACGCCGACGTGAAGCGCGATACCCGCAAGCTCGAATCGTACGATGCGTTCGTTTCGGGTGTGTCGGGACCGGCCAACAGTCTGAAGACATTTGCCGCAGCACGGCTGCAATATCTCTCCAGGTAGGAACGATGAAGAAAACAATTATTGTCGTATCACTAATGGTGGTTCTGACTGCCACGTACGTGGCCCAACAGGCGCAGCAGGCCCAACAGGCCCAACAGGCACCGCCGGTCTTCGATACCCAGGCGAAAGTGCGAATCCGCGTCGTGACGATGGCCAACGGATTGGTGCACCCGTGGAGCATTGCGTTTCTTCCGGACGGACGCACCATGCTGGTCGCGGAACAACCGGGACGATTGCGAGTCATTCGGAACGGTGTCCTCGATCCGCAACCGATCTGGCAGGCGCCGCCCGTCACCGGACAAGGCGGAAACGATCTTCTTCACGGCGTCGCCGTTCATCCGCGATTTGCTGAGAACCGACTGGTCTACATCTCTTATCCGAAACGAGGCGAACGCGGAAACACACTCGCGGTATCGCGCGGACGTTTCGATGATGTGGCGCTCAGCGATGTTCGCGAAATCTTTGTCGCCGATGCATGGGAGACCAGCGGAAACATGGCAGGCCGCATCATGTTCGGGCCTGACAGTTCGCTTTTTGTTGCGATCGGCGATCGTGACCGGCTGTGCTGCATCGAGAAGGACGACAACAGCCTGCGGATGAAGGCGCAGGATCTCAACAACCATGTAGGAAAAGTGCTGCGGCTAAAGGATGACGGCACAGTGCCGCCCGATAATCCCTTCGTCGGCAGAGTCGGCGCCAAGCCGGAAATCTACACGTATGGCCATCGCAACACGTACGGATTCTCGTTTCATCCGGAAACCGGCGCGCTGTGGCAGGCGGAGATCGGTCCGATGGGAGGAGACGAGGTCAACGTCCTGGTTCCCGGCAAAAACTACGGCTGGCCCCTCGTCTCGATGGGAAGAAACTACACCGGCAGTCTTGTATCAGCGGAGCCGTGGTATCGGCCCGAAATGGAAAACCCGAGGATGTTCTGGGTTCCGTCGATCAGTCCGTCCAGCATCCTGTGGTACACCGGCAGCCGATTTTCTCAATGGAAAGGGAACCTCTTCGTCGGCGCGCTGAACGGTAAGGCGCTTATACGCGTCGCGTTCAATCAGCCGTCACAGGCCGAGCGGCGGGAACTGCTCCTCGCGCAGATGAACATCCGCATCCGCGATGTGCAACAAGGCCCGGACGGTCTCATCTATGTCGCAACGGAGCAGCAATCCGGAGGAACGAACGCGGACGGGATGATCCTGCGGATCGAACCCGTCGAGTAACCACAGTAGATACGAATAAAATCGCGCTGGCCTCGGTTCAGTGCTAACAAACGGCAGGTATCCGGGTTTATACAGCCGTGGCAAATACGCACTCCGATATGTTGCCGAGTCCGACGCGCGAATCTTCGACTGACTTCGACGATCTCTTTCGCCAGCATTACGACCTGGTATACCGGACCGCATATGGCATCACCGGCAGCTCAGAAGATGCCGAAGACGTGCTTCAAACGATTTTTCTTCGCCTGCTCGGGCGCGAAGATTCTCCCGGCTTAAAGAAGAATCCTCGCGCCTATCTGTGTCGGGCCGCGGTAAATGTTTCGTTGAATACGCTGCGTTCGAAGCGGCGGCAGGTCCAGATTGCCGACGTGAATGCGCTTCGGGACACCGCTCCAACGAAAGACGCAGGGGACGCGGACCTCCGCCACCGTTTGCTCGATGCCATCAGCCAGCTGAACACCGGCGCCGTCGAGATCCTCATGCTGCGCTACGTCCATAACTACAGCGACGCGGAAATTGCCAGGATGCTGTGCACGACCCGCGGCACGATTGCCGTCAGCCTCTATCGGTCCAGAGCGCGAATCAAGAAGCTCATGCGCGCCTCAGGAGAGAAACCATGAAACGCGATGAGAACACGGTTGCAGAAATTCTCGAGAGACATGTTCCGCTCGCTACGGATGAACAGGTGGAAGCCGCGGCGGAGCGCGTCCGCAGCGTGCTGCAGCACGCGAAACACCAGCCTTTGTCTCGCGCTTCTTTGGACGACCTCGTCGCGAAACGATCCATATGGCGCCGTCCCATTCCGGTGTTCGCGGCCGCTGCCGTGATCCTTCTTGCCGTCGTCTACGGCATTTATCGCGAACGTCAAACCGACGAAATCGCCGGACGTGGAATGTCGGATTGGATCTTCGGCCGTCCACAGAGTCGCCCGTCGTTTGACGTCGTATCGATCCGGGTCAACCTGTCGGGAAGGGATGGAGGCGGCATCTCACCTCGGGGAAATTTCTTTAACGCGACCAATGTGACACTTAGGAGTTTGGTGAACTTCGCGTACTGGCCCCCCGGCGGCCGGTTGTTCTCCAGATCGCAGATTATCGGCGGCCCGGACTGGATGGACACAGATCGTTTTGAAGTCCAGGCCCGGGTCGAAGGAGACCGTCAGGTGCCCCCGGAGCAAATGCGGCTCATGGTGCAATCGATGCTTGAAGACAGATTCCGATTGAGGGCGCATCTGGAAACTCGCGAATTGCCCGTTTACCATCTCGTCCTGATCAAGAACGGTCCCAGGCTATCCGCGGACCAGAGCCCACCCAATTCGCGCGACAGCTTCATCACATTCGGTACGGAAGGTGCGGAATCGACCCTGCCTCGGGGCGCAGGGCGAATCACCGAATCGCCGTCGAGCACCACGATAGTGGGAACCGCGTTGACGATTCCGAGCCTGGTGAACTTCCTGCGGGGCGGAGTCGATCGCGTCATCATCGATAAGACCGAATTCACGGGCCTTTTCGACGTCAACCTTCAGTTCAGCAAAGACGAGGTCGCCGTTGCCGCTGCTGGTGAGTCTGCTCCGTCGATTTTTGCGGCAATCCAGGAACTCGGGTTGAAGCTGGAAAGCGCAAGGGCTCCGCTCAATGTTGTCGTCATCGAGAGCGTTCAAAAGCCTTCTGAGAACTAGTTGGCGTCAAAATGGACCGGCGTGTTTAAAGCGATCGGTAGCACGCAAGGGCTTCTTCGTGTTGCTGCCGTTTGATTCGCCGCACCCGGTCTTGATCCGACGGTATTACTGACGCCTGAACATAATCCGCAACCACATCAATCACTTCATCAAGCAATTGCGCTCTTAAGCAAATCTCCATGCGTTCACCGAAGCCGGAATCCAGATCCGCGCTTATAAAGTCCTGCCAGCGACGCCCCGCCCTGTGGATAAGCGGCCAAAGCAAAATCGCGAACTCGAGCGCCGGATCGCCGAGGCTAAGATCGTCCCAATCGACGATGAACCAATCATTGTCCGAAACGAGAACGTTGCCCTGATGAAGGTCGCCATGGACCGGTTCCGTTGTCGGCAGATGAAAGCTCGGAATCCGATTAGCGGCTTCCCGCAAACGACGGGCTTGTTCCTCCATCCACTGAAGCCTCTCGGGAGAAATGAAAGGCGGCGGGTCTGCCGCGATGCACTCCATGTCGCTCGAGAAACGCGCCATGTATGTTGCGACGAAATGGTCGAAGCGGGTCTTTGGCAGAGATGTGCCTGCAAAGTACCGGCGGATCTCGTCATCCTGATGAAGCCGGGACGCCGTTTCAATCAATGGCGGGATGATGTCGGGTTTGCTCGAGAGATCCGCTGTGCCGCCTTCGATATGCCGCAACATCAGTCCGGAGAAACCGATCTCGCTGAGATCCAGCCAATCGATCATGGCAGGTGTTCGATAACGGCTTTCGAGAATGCGATGAAGGCTCCGCCATGTTTGAAGCCCCGCAAGGATGCCCTTATCATTCGTCAACTTCAGGTGATACCGCGCGGCGCCGTCGGTCACGGTGTAGGAATGGTTAACGAACCCGCCCCAGTTCAAGACGTACGTCACGTCGAAATCCGTCGACTGGTGTGGAAGATTTCGCTTTAGCCAGTCCCTGAGCTGTTCAGCATTCATCGTCATAGCTCGTAATTTTGAGATGCGTTACCCGGTAGCCTTACGGATTCGTCTCAGGATGACCCCAGATGTAACTTCAATCGGATGACGCTTGCAAGACGGATCCCGATCCTCCTGCCTGCCGCCTTCTCTGCTCTGTTGCTTTTCGCCCCTGCGATCGTGTCAGCCCAGGAAAAGGCCTCGACAGAGAACGACGCCGAGACGACTGCCATGGCGCCGGTCGTTGTGGACGGAATCACCTTGTTCTCGGTGCGAGGTGTGTCGGCTTTTCCAGCAGATAAACGCGCAGGGGAGATCGCAGATCGAATCGTTGCTGCGGCTAAGAATCGATTATTTTCAAGCGACGCATTGCGGCTGGAGGATCGACCGGCCGCCATACAGATCATGGCCGGCAATCAATCGATCATGCACGTCGTGGATGCGGACGCACACGCGCAAGGAGTCGACCGGCTCGTGCTGGCTCGAGTCTTTCAGATGCGGATCGCAGAGGCGATCAATAATTATCGACAAGACCGCACGCCGGCATTCCTGGGCCGGCACTCTTTGTATACGCTCGCCGCGACAGTGGTATTGCTCGCCGGACTCCTTGCCGGCCGGCGCATCCGTCGTCGCGTCCACGGAACGATTGAAAGGCGCTACAGACCCAGGATCCGTGGAGTTCACATCCAGTCCTTCCATATTCTTCGGACCGAGCAGATCTGGCGCATTCTGGTACATCTGGAGAACCTCCTCTGGACGGTTGCCCTTCTGGTGGCTTGCTATGTCTACCTCGATTTTGTTCTCTACTTATTCCCCTGGACGCGCGGGCTGGCGAACAACCTTGTCTTCTTCATCGTCAGACCGCTGCAAACCATGGGAATCGGCCTGCTTAAATTCATTCCCGATCTTGTTTTCCTCCTGATCCTGTTTGCCGTCACACGATACGCGCTGATCCTGATTCGCCTTTTCTTTAGCGCCGTTGAAAGCGGCACGATCACGTTAAGGGACTTCGATCCGGAGTGGTCAAAACCGACCTATCGACTGGTCCGCGTAGCTGTCATCGCGTTCGCGCTGGTTGTGGCTTACCCCTACATACCGGGTTCCGACTCGCAGGCGTTCAAAGGAGTGTCGCTATTCGTCGGCGTTTTGGTTTCTCTCGGGTCAACGTCGCTGATCGGGAACATTATCGCCGGTTACACGTTGACGTACCGGCGTACGTTTAAGGCAGGCGACAGGATCAGGATCGGCGATCACATCGGCATCGTGGACCAGTCTCGTGTAATGGCGACTTACTTACGCACCTTCAAGAACGAAGTGGTCGTGGTACCCAACTCGAAGATCGTCAACGAAGAAATCGTCAACTACAGCACCATGGCCGAAGATCGCGGCCTCATCCTGCATACAACGGTAGGCGTCGGCTACGATACGCCGTGGCGTCAGGTGGAAGCGATGTTGATGGAAGCCGCGGTGCGGACCAAAGGACTCCTGCGCGAGCCGAAGCCATTTGTACTGCAAAAGGCGCTTGGGGTGTTCTCCGTAACGTATGAAATAAATGGCTACTGCAAACTGGCCCTTGAAATGGGAGTGGTCTATTCCCGGCTGCACCGTAACATATTGGATCTGTTCAACGAGTACGGCGTTCAGATCATGACTCCTGCATACGAGTCGGACCCGGAGAGAGTCAAAGTCGTACCCCGGGATCAGTGGTACGCGGCGCCTGCTCGTGATCCCGGAACTTCTTCGACGGACGGACCAACGGACTCGCCTTCCGTGCCAAAGGCATCGTAGTTTTGTCCGTATCGGCAATAACCACAGAGACACAAAGACACAGAGAAATTCGGGGTCGGTCGCTTGCTTCATCAGCTTGATGCGACTGACCCCGAATTTCTCTGTGTCTTTGTGTCTCTGTGGTTACTGTACTTAGTTCCCGGACCGGGCCGGCGCCGCCAGCTTGTACGGATATCCCGGCGGGCCGTTTTGATAAAACGCGCCCAGTGTCGGCATCTTGTTCATGTCCGGATACAACACGCCAAATGCCGGTGCATCCTGGCTCCCGCGTGGCGAGTACCATACCGCGCCGTCCTTCGTTACCTGGATCTTTGGGGTGTCTGCCGTGGCCTGCGGTTTCGGATACAGCACAAAGCTCGAATCTTTCGGATTGAACTTCCACAGTGCCGCGACGCTCCCGCCGGCGTCGGCGCTCCAGATGCTGCCTTCGGGATCCTGCATCACGTCGTATGGGTTTGTGTTCTGGCGCGGGATCGTCACTTCAGTGATCTTTCCTGTTGTCTGATCCAGTTTCGCCAGTTTGCCGGGACGCTTGCCCGCCGAGTAAATACCCCACCAGATATTGTTTTGCGCGTCGACATTCAGACGGCGCACGTGTCCCGGATATGTGGGCGAAGTAAAGATGGTCCAGCCGTTGGTCCTCGTATCGAATTTGGCGATGTTGCCGGAATCCCAAAGAGCCATCCAGATGTTGTCGTTCCTGTCCGCGATGACGCCGTACACGATCGCGTTGATCGAGGGGACAGGAAACACCGTGACCTTCTTCGTCTGACGATCGTATTTGCTCAAAGCGCCGCCCATGATCCACCCGACGTACACGTTGCTCTTCGAATCGATCGCGAGCGATTGCAGCCACTTGATGGGATTCTTGATGACGTTGTCGGGATCCATCGGAATCGTCTGCTCGAACTTCTGCGTCTCCGGATTGAATGCCAGCAGGCGCTTTGGGTTCTGAGGCTGCGTGCCGGAGTGCTCCGGCAACCAGATCATGCCCGAAGGATCGACCAATACTTCGTGAATGCCATTCTTCGGATCCGGCAACTCGTAATCCTTCTGTTCACCGGTTCGAGGATCCAGTTTCACCAGCCGATGCGGATAACTGCGATCCGTGAGCCACACATTGCCGTCATGGTCGAAACGCACATCCTGGCCTGTTCGCCTTCCGACAAAACCCGCCGCCAGTTTGTTGTACTCGGGCGCATTGACACCTTTGCCCGGAGGATCCGGCGGAAGGTAATACTCGATGTACATCGCCCTGCCGAGTTTCGCTTCGTCCACCGGCATCTCCTGGTCCACACGAACGGCGCGCGGTTTGGCATCAGGTCCGAAATTCTTGACGAGGTATGCCATCAGGTCGTCGCGATCTTTGCGGGAGAATCCGAGAGCCGTGTTGCGATAGCTGAGAAGGCCCTCGGCATATGACGCGGCGGGACGTTCCGGCAGGAACGTTCCCATCATGCGATCGAGCCGTGCCTTCCACACCGCCTCGGTGGCAGGTCTGGTCGGAATGAAATTCTCGCCGTGACAAACGACGCACGTGCGCTCTGCAACATCGCGGCCGGGCCCCGGCGGGTAGACTGCGTCGTAGGTGAGTTCTTCCGGCGTCGAGGCATTGGCCTTCGCCGCGCGCAGCGACAATTTCAGCTTCGGGTTCTCGCCGCCTTTCAGCGCAATCTTCTGAACATCGGACTCGAGCCCTTTCGCGCGAACATTGACCTCGTAGTTCCCCGGAAACAGCGACACGGCGCGGAACTGGCCGCCGTTGGTGTACACCATGTAGAGGATTCGCTTGTCGACGTTGCGGATGTATACCTGCGCCGCTTTAAACGTCGATGCCGAATCGACTGCGCCCGAAACCGTCGCCAAAGCCGCAGCCTGTTGCGCCGCCGGCGCCGGCGTTGGCATACCGCCAACCCACATGGCCGCGAGACACCCGATCATCACGACAAACACCAATGCCATTTTCCGTCTGCCCATTTGTACCTCCTGGGGGAATGCCGAGCATTCTATGCCAGTCCGCTTACTTCCAACTACTAATCGCCTGTCCCTGCAGAGACTGCGGACCGAATTGAAAGATCTCGATCCGCATGCCTCCGGGCCCTGTCGCGTTCACGACCATGGAATCCTGGCGTCCCGCTCGCGGTTCCTCCACCGTTACGCCGCGCTGCTTCAACGTTGCGACGGTTGTTTTCAGATCCTCGACGTGCAACCCAAAGTGCGTGAGACCCGCCGGACGGTTTGGATTTGCCGGCTGGATTTCAACGAACGTGTCGCGGCTTACCTGCACGTACGAAAGCGTCGGTTGTCCTTTGTCGTCACGGACGGTGAAGGCTTCTCGAAATCCCATCTTTTCGGTGTAGAACGCGAGGGCCTCATCGAAACGCTCCACGGCAATCCCGACGTGATTCATATTGTTGACGCCCGATAGTCTGTTGTTCTGGGCGACGGCCGACACAACACCCGTGCCAACCAGGACTCCGATCACAAAGGCCGCTGAAGCGCGCATAGGGACTCCTTTTATTTGGGTTTTCGAGGCAGGCACTCAGAACTACCACGCGATCTTTACTCCGGTCAACCTATCACGGGTCGGAAGCAACACATCTTGCGTTTTCATGACAAAACTCCAAGATTGCTGTTCCGAGCCCCAGCGGAATTCCACATATCGGCGGCCAACTCGGGTGTCTACGCCGACGCGAGCGCAGACGGCGAACGGTTTGTGTTCATGCTGCCTGCGCCGGCTGCGACGC